>Ga0302178_10000036_pt1 | contig 126509 bp, 107 predicted proteins | sample I_Palsa_E1_3_FD_198790 | JGI IMG/M metagenome (GOLD analysis project Ga0302178, IMG submission 198790) | Peat permafrost microbial communities from Stordalen Mire near Abisko, Sweden - I_Palsa_E1_3 | ecosystem: Environmental > Terrestrial > Soil > Palsa > Peat permafrost | place: Sweden...
ATGTGCTGCATCTGGCGGGTGGCAGCTACCCCTGCTACATCGGCGTGATTGCGCTGGCGGTCAATGTGGTGCTGACTTTGGTGCTGTCGGCGATATTGCCGGCCAAGCCAGCGCTGCTTAAACGCTAGTCTTTAGCGACTGGCTGGTGGGTAAAGTGCCGGGCCTAGCCCGGCACTTTACGTTGTACTTGGCAAAAAAAAACGCGGCCCGGAGGCCGCGTAAAGATTGGAGATTTCCATTCGATGGAAAACTCACTTCTCGCAGAAGTAATACTATAGGGTTTTTACCTAACCTTTAAGTACGAATTGCGCAATAAGCTGTTTCACTTTTTCGAATAACGGTTTTATGACCGGCGCCGGGCCCGGCTTCCGCCCATATTTCCGCTTCGCCGCTTATCCGTATGTCCCTGTCAATATGTCCGGCCACGCTTGCTGCAGCGGCCTCCGGGCCGCTGCCGGCGGGCGCGGCAAGAGCGGGGACACGCAGCCGAGGCTTGCCAAAGCGCGGCAAATGATTTATCAAAGGGCGGGCGCCGGGTGTGTCCGGGGGCGTTGTGCTGCATGGATCCGCAGCCTGGGCTCCAGGTGCGCGACGGGCGGACAGGGTACCCAGATACGCAAGGATAACGATTCCAGGTTGGCAAGATTGCACTACTCTTGGTCCGCGAGTGTTCCTGCCCCACTCCATACTATTTAATATGATATCGAAAATAAAACCAAGTTTTGACCTATCCCGGCAAGGAATCTTGTCCGTTCTGACCGCGTTCTTTCTGGTGATCGCGCCGTTATTTCTGGTCACCATCAGCGGCTGGAGCAGCGCGATATTGTTTGTGAGCGCTCTGTTGTCTGTGATTTATCTGGCGCAACACGGCGTCACGGACCCGCAGCTCGGATTACGCGATCTGAAAATCCTCTCCTTGACGATGCTATTGCCGGTTGCGGCGATCTTTCTCAGTTCGTGCTTTCGCGAACAATTCCAGTTCAAGCTATTCGATAGCCCATCGCGTTTTCTGCTCGCAATCCCGATCTTGTGGTTTGTGGCGCGCGACAAATTCAACGCGGCCAAATACCTGCAATATATCCTGCCGGTTGCGCTGATTATCACGCTGATCCAGCAATACACGTTTCACCAGCCGGTTCATTGGGGCATCGGCCGCATGTCGACCTATTTCGCCGACCCGCTGACCTTTGGTCAATATACGTTAACCTTCGGCTTGCTCAGCCTGGTGTCGATCAATTTATTCGGCCGCGATTCGCCTGCCGTGTTGTTGCTGAAGCTGGCCGGTTTGGCGATCGGGGTTTATTTGTCGATCAAGTCGGGCAGCCGCACCGGCTGGCTGGCGGCGCCCCTGGTGGTCGGGTTTTATATCCTGCAGCGCAATCAACAAATCCGGGCGCGGCATGTATTGAGTGCGGCGGTGGTGGTGGCGTTTCTGCTGGCCGCAGCTTATTTGCTGTCGCCGACAATCCACCAACGCGCTGGCCTGGGATTGCACGAAATACTCACCTATAACTGGGTCGGCGTCGCGCCGGACAGCAGCACCGGCATGCGCATCACATTTTTAAGAATGGGTGCCGAGCTATTTACCCAGCGCCCATGGGCGGGGTTTGGCGATCAGGGAATCCAGGCGTATCTGAACGATCCGCGGCTGGTCATGTTTGCCAGTGCTTACACTCGTGAATTTGCGCTGAATTCCGGGTTTCACAATGAGTTGATGACCAATGCGGTGCGCTCCGGCGTCTGGGGCGTGATTGCAACCCTGGCGATTTTTATTGTGCCTTTTGTAATTTTTTGCAAAGCCTTCAGGTCCGCCTCGCCGGTACGTGCCGCCAATGCGCTACTGGGACTCACCTTTATTCTGTGCCAGATCGTCAGCGCCATGAGCACCGAGGTGCTCAACCTCAAATTTACAGCCAGTTTTTATGCCATTTTAATCGCGTGCTTGTGCGGTTCATCCATAATTCGCCATGAACAAAAATAGATATTCGCTGACCTTCGCCTGCTATAACCAGGTTGAATACACTCGTAAATGCATCGACAGCATGCTCAAGTACGGCATGCCCCTCGACCGGCTGGTGGTGATCGACAATGCCTCGACCGACGGCACCCGCGACTACCTGGAAACGCTGCCGCTGGGCGGGCGTATTTATAACCGCGAAAATCTGGGCTGCGGTGTTGCCTGGAATCAAGGCGCACTATTGCAGCAGGCCGACTGGACCATTGTGATGAACAACGATGTCCTGGTCTCGGCCGAATGGATAGAAAGCTTGCTCAACACGGCTGAGCAACATGGCTTGAAGGTGATTTCGCCCGCCGTCATCGAAGGCCCGCTCGATTATGATTTCGATGCCTGCGCGCCGCAATGGGGCGCCACCATGAACGGCGCATTGCGTCTGGGCTGGCGTCATGCGGTATGTCTCGCGGTACACAAAAGTGTCTGGCTCGAGGTCGGCTATTTTCAACCCATCCCCAAGCTGTTCGGTTATGAAGACACGATTTTCTTCAATGAACTCGACAAGGCGAAGATTCCCTGTGCCATGACCGGCGCTTCGTGGTTGCATCACTACGGCTCGATGACGCTGTCGGCGATGAAAAAAGAGCGGGGTCTGGCCGACAAGGCCGGCTTGGGCGACCGCAATAGCTATCGCGCCCTGCATCAGAGCTGGCTGACGCGCAAGGTGCGCAAATTCAAACGTAAACAGATGCTGCGCACCTGGCGTGAGCAGGAACTTGCCAGCTACGGCATGTCGATGCACGGGTTGCGTAAAAATCTTGAATTTGAATGGATTTGAGGCTGGTCTGACAGATTCCGCATGAGAGGGGCCGACGGCATCCGCTGCTCGGCCCTTCGTCATCGACGGCAGATAAAAAATCGTCAGCGATGACGTACGATTTGCGATTGAGACATGCTCTTTAATTCCTACGGGTTCATATTTTTATATCTACCCATTGTGCTGCTCGGCTTTTTTGCCCTGGGGCGCCGCAGTCATGCTTATGCCGCCGCGTGGCTGGCACTGGCGTCGCTGTTTTTCTACGGCTACTGGAACCCGATTTATGTGACCCTGCTGATCGGCTCCATCGTGGCCAACTATGCTTATGGGCTGGCCATCAATCGGGCCGTGCAGGCGCCTCGCGCCAAACGCGGCAAGTTGACCTTGGTGGGCGCGATTACCGCGAACCTGGTGTTACTGGGCTATTACAAATACGCGAATTTCTTTCTGGGTGCGGTTGACCCGGTGCTCGGCACGCACTTCACCTTCCGCACCATCATCCTGCCGCTGGGCATTTCGTTTTTCACCTTCACCCAAATTGCGTTTTTGGTCGACACCTATCAGCGCAAAGTCGCAGAATATAGTTTTGTTCACTACACCGTTTTTGTGACCTATTTCCCGCACCTGATCGCGGGGCCGGTGTTGCATCACAAAGAGATGATGCCGCAGTTCAATAACCCCTTGAACTACGCGCTGAACTGGAACAACGTGGCGTCCGGCCTGATGTTGTTCACCCTCGGATTGGTCAAGAAAACCTTGTGGGCCGATGCGCTGGCCCCATTTGCCAACGGTATTTTCGACGGGGTCCAGCATGGCGGAATACCCACCGCCTACGAGGCATGGGCTGGCGCCTTGACCTACACACTGCAGATTTATTTCGATTTTTCCGGTTATACGGACATGGCAATCGGGATCGCGCTGTTATTCAATATCCGGCTGCCGTTCAATTTCGATTCCCCATACAAGGCCGGCAACATCATCGATTTCTGGCGGCGCTGGCATATGACACTGTCGCGTTTCCTGCGAGACTATTTATATATTCCGCTAGGCGGCAGCCGCCGGGGCCCGGTCCGGCGTTATCTCAACCTGATGCTGACGATGGTGTTGGGCGGCCTATGGCATGGCGCGGGCTGGACCTTCGTCGGCTGGGGCGCTCTGCATGGGTTTTACCTGATGGTCAATCACCTGTGGCGTGCCTGTTTTCCCCATCCGACGCAACATTGGCTGGGCGCGCGCTTGCGTCTTGTGTTGAGCGGCGGTGTGACGTTTGTCGCCGTGGTAGTGGCTTGGGTGTTATTCAGGTCCTATGATTTTGCCCATGCGGTGGTGATGCTGAAAGCCATGTTCGGCATCAGCTCACGCCCGATCTCGTTGCATGCGGTGCTGCACGGCAATTTGTTGCTGATTATCCCTGCCTCGGGGCGCGACCTGATGAAATTGCTGGTATTGGCCCTGGCCTGGGTCTGGCTGCTGCCTAACTCGATGCGACTGAAATTTATCGACGGCAATTTTTTCCTGATGGTGTTGCAAGCCGTGGTGGTCGTGGGCGCATTGATTTTCTCCATCGATCAGTTCGGCAGCTATAGTCCATTTCTGTATTTCCAGTTCTAAACCTTGGCCTTGATGAAACACGCAAAAATCTTTTCGTTGGCGGTGGTTCTGGCTATTGCCGTATTCGGGGCCCTGGGCTGGTATTTTTTACCGCTGGCGGGCTACGAAGGAGACCTGACGCGCACGGGTAAGCTACCCGAGTCGCTGTTTGGCTGGACTCGGCCACAGCCGGCATTGGCCGCGGCATTATTCAACTCCGCCAGTTGGCAGGACGCCGATGTACTGGTCATCGGCGACAGCTTCAGTGGCAGCCGCGTCTGGCAAACCCAGTTGACGGGCAGCGGGTTGCGGGTCCATACCGAAACCTGGGGTAGCGTGCCTTCGATATGCGCCGATTTCCAGCCCTGGTTACGCAGCACCGGCTTCAAAGGTCGCTATATTGTGATCGAGGTCATCGAGCGTAATGCGCAGAATACGATCGGCGCGTCGGCTGCCTGCGACAAAATGCTGAGTACGCCTCCCATGTCGGGCATCGAAACCGAGGGGGCGCCGCCGTCGCACATCGACCGCGGGCAACGGCTGTTGTCGGGTCGTCTTTCCGTCGGCATCGAAACCTGGTGGAATGCGCGGAAGTATCTTCGCTTGAGTGCGCCGGCAAGTTTCACGCGTTGGCAGGTGAACGATCTGGTTACCGTGGTACGTGTGCCCGATGGTTGTGACCTGTTCAGTCACGCGGCATGTCGCGATGTGCTGTTTTATGGCGGCGATCAGGCCGGCGATCTCGGCCCCTCGATGCTCGACAGCATGTCCGCCGTCAATCAGCGGCTGGCGGCTTATACCCCGATCTGGGTCATCGTGCCCGACAAGTCCAGCACTTACCTGAATCCGGACAAAACCTTCTGGACCCGCGCTGCGGCGCGGTTTAACGCGCCCGACGTGCTGCAGAATTTCCGCCAGGCGGTGCGAGACAAAGTGGTTGACCTTTACCCCGCGAATAATACTCATTTGTCGACTACCGGCTATCTGCGCCTGGGCCAATTGGTGCTGGCGCAAATCCGGTCGCTACAGGTACAGGCGGCACCGGCCAAAGCGCCGGGCGCGATGACTCAGCCTTGAAGCTCAACCGTACAGCGCAGCCTCAGGGTGACGCTGCGGCGGCAAGCCCTGGAAGAGACTCAGCATGGACTTACATATGTCTTACATAAATGGGCTGTATAAGCGGTAAAACGCCCGGTACGATGCCGTGGCCGGCCGCTTTTGCTGAACCGCGGGCGGCACGGACAAGTAATTTCCTTTAGTATGGAACAGGGTCATATCTCATCTGGCTCGAGCCAGCCGCTGGACCCTGCTGCGCTATCTCTGCGGGCGGGTGAGCGGCACCGAATGAGTCCTAACAGGAGATTTACGATGAAATTGTTGCGTACTTTGCTGGCCGTCACTGCTTTTTCCCTGGTTTCCTTGAGCGCTCAAGCCACCACCATTACCCTCAAGGCCGACCTCAAGACCTCGCTCGAAGTGCCGCCTCATTCCGGTAAGGGTCATGGTTTGCTCGCGGCCACCTACGATACCGATACCAAACAACTGCAGTATCACGTGACGTTTTCCGGCTTGAGTGGCCCGGCCACCATGGCGCATTTCCATGGCCCGGCGCCCGTCGGAGCAAATGCCAAGGTGCAGATCCCGATGACCAATCCGGTCACCAGCCCGATCGACGGCAGTACCACCTTGACCGACGATCAAGCTCAAGATCTGCTGGGCGGTCTTTGGTATTTTAATGTGCATACGGCGAAGAACCCCGGCGGCGAGATTCGCGGCCAGGTGGTCGGCGCCGGCGAATAAAGTCTGAAGGTCTGGACCCGGGTGCCGCTTTGCAGGCGGTCGGCACCCGCGACGCTGCTCGAGCGTACCAAGTCCATTGGCGCTTCCGCCGCATACGCGGCCTCCCGGCACTACGCCTGAGCTCTACTGGTAACGCATGGTTTCGCCTTGATGCGGACCCTGTGCGTTGCGGAGACTCGACATGAATCCTATTTCGCTATTTCTGACGGTGGTGTCCTTATTGATCGGCGCGGCCTTGTCGCGCCTGGTCAATCCGTGGTTTGCACCGCCTTTTGTGATTCTTGCATTGGCGTTTGCCACGGCCATGAAAATGGCTAATTCCTGGGAGCGTTTTGTTATTTTGCGCGCCGGTAAATTGCATAGCGTGCGCGGTGCGGGCGTGTTCTGGATTGTGCCGGTACTGGATAATGTGATCGCCGTGATCGACGAGCGGATCCAGACCACGGCGTTTAATGCCGAGCAGGCCTTGACCCGCGATACGGTACCGGTGAACGTCGATGCGATTATTTTCTGGCGCGTCGAGGATGCCACCAAAGCGGCTTTGCAAATTACCAATTACCGCGAGGCCATCGATCGTGTGGCGCAGACTTCGCTGCGCGAAATGATCGGCTCTTCCGAACTGGGTGCCTTGCTGTCCGATCGCAAGACCGCCGATGAACGATTGCGTGTCGCGATTTCGCAAAAAACCATCGAGTGGGGCGTGTCGGTGAGTGCGGTCGAAATTCGCGATGTGGCGATTCCAGTCGCCTTGCAAGACGCCATGTCGCGTCAGGCGCAGGCTGAACGCGAGAAAGAAGCACGGGTCATACTCGGCTCGGCGGAAGCCGCCATCGCCTCGAAATTTGTCGAGGCGGCGCGTATCTATGCCGATCATCCCGCCGCGCTGCAATTGCGTGCGATGAATATCATCTATGAGACGACCAAGGAACGCGGCACCACCATCCTCATCCCAAGCTCGATGGTGGACAGCCTGAACCCGGCGTCGGCGCTGGCCATCGCGACCTCGGTCAAAGCTCAGGAAAAGGTTGAAGCGGCGGGGACCTGAGATGCCGTGTAGTGCTGCGCGCAGCACTACACGCAATATGATTGCAGACCCTGCGTCACACGAACTGCTGCGAGACCTGGCAGTCAAAGGAGCGATGCATGAGTTGGCAAAATGTGGCACTGAACTGGTTCTTACGCAAACGCGTCAAACCCGCGTCATATGCGCCGACCCTGGACGTCGCCGAGTCGCGGCGCCATGCCGACCATGTTTTCACCGTAGCCCGGCCGCCGCGCGGCTGGTCCTGCCGCGCGGCGCAGTTGACGCCGGGTTCCGCAGAGGCACCGCTGCCGGGCGAATGGATCGAGCCTGACCCGGCGCATCCATCCACCGCCACTACGATGCCGGCCGGTGCGACGGTACTGTATCTGCATGGCGGCGGGTATTATTTCTGTTCGCCGCGCACCCACCGCCCGATTACCTTCGGTCTGGCGAGCGGAGCCCGGGCACGGGTATTTGCCTTGGCCTACCGGCTCGCCCCGGAACATCCGTTTCCGGCCGCGCTGGACGATGCCGTGGCCGCGTATCGCGCCTTGCTTGCCACGGGCATCGGCGCGGCATCGATCGTGATTGCGGGCGATTCGGCCGGCGGCGGTTTGACGCTGGCCACGCTGGTCGCCTTGCGCGATGCCGGGGTGGCGTTGCCCGCCTGCGCCATTGCATTTTCTCCATGGACCGACCTGGCGGCGACGGGGGAATCGCTGCGCAGCAACGATGCCAGCGATGTGATGTTTTGCGGCGCGGCAATTGCCCGAGTCGCCCAGTTTTATCTGGGTACAACCGCCGCCGATCACCCGCTGGCGTCGCCCCTGTATGCCGACCTCAAGGGTTTGCCGCCGTTGTTGATCCATGCCAGCCGTACCGAAGTGCTGCGCGACGATGCGGTGCGCTTTGCCCAACGTGCGCGCGATGCCGGTGTCGACGTGACGCTGGAACTCTGGCCCAACACGCCGCATGCGTTTCAGATTTTTGCGCGCTTGTTGCCGGAAGCACGCAGCGCATTGGCTCAGGCATGCGGTTTTATCCAGCAGCATGCGCCGATGCCGGACTCAACGCCTTGACCCGGCCCCGGGCCGCCTAGGCAGCACGGGCGGGGCGCTTATGCTTTTGCCGGGCCGCTTTGGATTTCCCGGTATCATCGCCATTTTCCGGCGCTGCCCAAGCCTATCTTCGATGGGCCGATGTTAGAGGCCGCCGGTCGCACCGTATCCGAGGAAGCGTTTGATGGTCAGCACTGAGAAACTTGATACCGGCTCGACCGCCGACATGCTGCATGTCGCGGCTGAACGTCTGAGCCGCACGCAAATGCAGGACTTGATTGCGGCGGCTTACAAACCGATACGCTTCGAGGATTGCGACTTCGAAGGCGAGGACTTGTCGCGGCTGGATTTAAGCCGTTGCGAATTCCAGCGTTGTTCCATTGCCGACACGTCGTTCTTTGCGGCCCTGCTGATACAAACACGCTGGCAGAGTTGCCGCGGCCGCGAGGCCAATTTCGAAGCGGCCGAACTGACCGACGCCGCCTTCAAATCCTGCGACCTGAACAACACCAGTTGGCGCCGGGCGAAACTCCCGGCAGTCAGCTTCGACAGTTGCAAACTGACGGGCGCCAACTTCGAGGAGTGTGCGGCGCTGGGCTTGAGTTTTGTCGACTCGCTGCTGATTTGCGCCCATTTGCGCGGTATGTCTTTTCGCAAAGCCCGCTTGCAGCGCCTGGATTTTTCCGAAGCCGATTTGTCCGGCACCGATTTCCGCGACGTGGTGTTTGCCGGCGGCAGCCTGCGCGACGCCCGTCTCAAGGGCGCGCGGTTTCATGGTGCGGACTTGCGCGATGCCGATCTCGGCGGCTTGAAGCTGGTGGACGCGGCTTTGTTCAAAGGGGCGCTGATCTCGACTGAACAGGCTGCGATGCTGCTGGGGGAATTGGGGATTAGTGTGGCTTGATGTATGCCGGGGCTCGGCAATCGTCCTAATTCACCTCCCTACACCCATGCCTCAATCTCACCTATGTTAAAATAATTAGTTGATAAAGCAATTATTGCGCATACAAACATGGCTGTTCATACCACCGCCGCTCATTCGAGCGAGCAAATCCTGCCTTTCCGCGCCTCACTCATGGCGGTTCTGGGAATTTCATTTGTGGTGATGCTGGTGGCGCTCGACCAGACCGTGGTGGGTACCGCGTTGCCCACCGTGGTGGCGGAACTCAAGGGTTTTGAGTTGTACGCCTGGGTCGCGACGTCCTACCTGCTGACCTCGGTGGTGACGGTGCCGATCTTCGGCCGGCTCGGCGACTATTACGGGCGCAAGCCGTTTGTGATTGCTTCTATTATCGTCTTCACCGCGGCCTCGATGCTGTGCGGGATGGCCAACAGCATGCTGTTCCTGGTGCTGGCGCGCGGCCTGCAAGGTATCGGCGGCGGCATGCTGGTGGGCACCGCTTTCGCCTGCATACCCGATCTGTTTCCGGCGCCGCGCGTGCGTCTGCGCTGGCAGGTGATCATGAGTTCGGCATTTGGTATCGCCAATGCCGTCGGGCCGTCGCTGGGCGGTTTTTTAACCCAATACTACGGCTGGCGTTCGGTGTTTTATGTGAATCTGCCGGTCGGCCTGGTGTCGTTGATCTTCGTCTGGCTCTATTTGCCTCACCTGCGCCACAGCGACCCGAGCAAGAAGATGCGGCTGGATTGGCCCGGCGCATTGATGATCGCCGCCGCCCTCGGCTGTTTGCAGTTATTTGTTGAAATGTTGCCCAAACATGGTCTGAGCCTAAGCACCTTGGCCCTGCTCGCTGTCAGTATGCTGGCCGCTTATGCCATCTGGGTCTGGGAACGGCGTTGCGCGCAGCCGCTGCTGCCGTTTGAAATGTTTCGCGATGCCACGCTGGGTCCTTTGTTCAGCCTCTCGGTGTTGGGCGGTTTCGCAATGTTCTCCTTATTGTTTTTTACGCCGCTGATGATGCAGGGCGGTTTTGGCTTGTCGCCGCGTGACGCCGGTTTATTGATCACGCCGCTGGTGGTATTTATCACCATAGGCAGCATTGCCAATGGCCGGATCGTGACGCGCATGCGTAATCCCAATCTGATGCTGACGATCGGTTTTACGCTGCTGGCGATGGCTTGCCTGGGGATTGCGGTTGCCACCCGGTCGATGCCGCGCTTATTGTTGATGACCTTCATGTTGTCCGGCGGTCTGGGTCTGGGACTGGTATTTCCCAATCTGACGATTTTCGCGCAGCAGGCCGCGGGCCGGGAAAATCTCGGGATTGCCACCGCGCTGCTGCAATCGTTGCGCATGATAGGCGGCATGTTCGGCGCGGCGCTGACGGGAACCCTGGTGACGCATCAATATACGGCGGGGGTGAAGTTCGGCCTGAACGCCGATCACGCGATGGCGTGGCTGGGACAATTCACCGACCCGCAAATCCTGATCAATCAGGCGGCACAAGTCCCCTTGCTGGCCGAACTGGCGCTGCAGGGGCATAACGGCGCGATGCTGCTGGAAATGGCGCGCGAGTCGCTGGTCAGCGCGATCCACATCGGGGTTGCGCTGGGCGTGGTGGTGTCGCTTTTTGCTATCTGGCAGGTGCGCCGCGTGCCGCAGGTCGCCTTGCATCACGGTGCCCGTCCGGCCCCCGAAACCTTGTTGCACGGAGAATAAACGATGCCGGAAAAACAGGAGCGGGTCGCGGTCGTGCAGCAATTCGGCCGCACGTATCGCAGTTTTCTTTCGGCTTTCGAAGCCCATGTGGGATTGCCGATGACACGTTGGCGGATTCTGCTGGCGGTCTCCAATGGCGGCAGTGTGTCGCAGAAGTTTCTGGTGGAAAAACTGCAACTCGACCCGGGCGCGTTGACCCGGCAAATCAAGAGCCTGGAAATTGCGGGCTGGGTCAGCCGCAGCGTCGAAGTGCGCGATAACCGCATTACCAATGTGACCTTGACGCCCGCCGGGCGGGCGGTGGTCGAAGCTGGTATGCCGTTGCGCAATGCTTTTCTCGATGAAGTCCTGGCGCGGATCCCCGAGCAGCAGTTAGCCGCCTTATCGGACGGCCTGAAACTGCTGGAGGCCAGCATTGCGGATCAGCGCGCAAACAAACTCAAAAATACGTTTCAAGCACCTCAGTAACGTCATAGTTCGCGTCAACCACCAGCAGTTGCCGCCACTTGTCGAAGGTCAGGCAGGGGTGCGAGACATCGAAGGCGATCATATCGCCGACTTTGACATCGTCCAGTACCGCGATACGCAAAAAGGTGTGCTGGTCCATCATCTTGAACACTTCCCAATTGCGCGTGACCTCGATTTCAACCGGCGCTTCGGTGCCCGGCCGGTAATGCCGCGCCGCGATCGGAAAACCCGAGGCCGAACCGGCATCGCGCCGTCCCAGCCCGATAATCGCATGCCCGGGTTCGGGCAGCGACGTAACATAGGCCCATATCTGCAAGGCCGGTTTGAGTTCCGCGCCGATGCGCCGGGCCACGGCGCTGCGCTGCAACACACCAACCTGCGCATGCCGATAAATACCGGCGTCGTGGGTCAGATAACAACCGGGGCGCAATACAATTTCAAGTGCGCCGTGAATCTGTAGCGGCTGAAATTCTTCCGCCACCAGATCGAACCAGACCGATCCGGCACCGGAGAGCAAGGCCGGCGAGCGGGCGAAGATGCCGCCTTGCATCAGCTCCGCGGTCCAATTTACCGCCTGCTTCAACATCGCGCGCACCGCGTGCTCGTCATCCAGCACCCCTTCATATAATTCGACGCCGGCCAGCTTGAGCGCATCGGGCCAATGAGCCAGTGCGGTCAGCACGGCGTCGCGCTGGGCCAGATTGCGGACCCCGCTGCGGCCGCCGGTGCAGCCGATTTCCAGCAACACATTGAGCGGTCGTCCTGCTTGCTGGAAGAAGGCGCCAAGCTGATTGACGTTATCCACCGAGTCGATCACGCAGAAAAATTCGAAATCCGGATCATGCAGCAGGCCGGCGATCATCGCCATATTTTGCCGGCCGACCAGTTGATTGGCCATCAGCACCCGCCGCACTCCGCCGTGGTAAGCGGCTTGCACCTGAGGCGGCGTCGCCAAGGTGATGCCCCAGGCACCGGCCGCGAGCTGCATGCGGAACAGCTTGGGCGCCATGGTGGTTTTGCCGTGTGGCGCGAGCTGTACGCGGTATTCGCTGACAAACTGCTGCATCCACTGCAGATTGTGCGCGAGCCTTTCGGCCGAGAGCACAGCGGCCGGCAGGGAAATATCTTCACGCAGCAGGTTCCATTGCAATGCCCCGGCATCGGCCAGCGCTGTCGAGGCCGCGGGTAGCGATCCCAAGCCTTTGCTTAAAGGATCGATTGGGCGCTCGCCATACTGCGCGACGGCAGATGGGTGCGCGGTAGCAGACACTGTGGCAGACACAAAAGCCCCTTGGTTCGAATTATTGCCGCGCGCCGCGCGCATTGTCCGGCAGCGGCTGGTTGAAATTAGTGCGAAACGGGTTGATATCCAAGCCGCCGCGCCGGGTGTAGCGGGCGTATACCGCCAATTTGACGGGGGCGCAGGCACGCAGCACATCCATAAAAATCCGCTCGACGCATTGCTCGTGAAAACCGGTATGGCTGCGATACGAAATAATGTAGCGCAGCAGGCCGGCATGGTCGATAGGGGGGCCGACATAACGGATTTGCACGCTGCCCCAATCGGGCTGGCCGGTGACCGGGCAATTCGATTTCAACAGGTTCGACACCAGCGTCTCTTCCGTTGGCGCTTCCTCATGGTTGGCCTTGAGCAAGCTGGGGTCGGGGTGATAGATATCGGTGTCCAGATCGAGGCGGTCGAGCGAGGTGCCGCTGAGTTCATCCAGCGCCAGCTTGCCGAATTCGAAAGGCTGGGTCAGTTTGACCTGGACCGCCGCGCCGCACACCGCCGAAACGTCGCGCTTGATGGTGTCGCGCATCAGCTCGGTCGAATCGAACGGGGTCTGGGCAAACGAACCCAGGTACAGCTTGAACGATTTCGATTCGATAATATTGGGCGAGTCGGCCGGCACGACAAAGGTGGCCAGCGCAATTTGCGGCTTGCCGCGCGGCGTCAGCCACGATAATTCGTAGGCATTCCAGATATCGGCGCCGAAAAACGGCAGCGGCGCGGGTACGTCGATTTCCATCCGGGCGCGCAAGCGATCGATGGCGAATAACAGCTTGGGATCGTAGTGATCCTGGTACGCCACGGCGCGGCCGAGTTGGGATTGTTCAGGTGTCATGGTTGGCTATACCGCTGGGCACATGCCCGGTTGGCGAAAAGCCGAGTGCGGAAACGCAATGGCTGATCTGGTCGTCAAAGAAAAAATCGGGTTCGAACTCGCGCAGGAACTGCCCTTTGTCCATTCCGCCGAGGAACATCGCTTCATCAATTTCAATATCCCATTGCATCAGGGTCCGAATCGCGCGTTCGTGTGCCGGTGCCGAGCGTGCCGTTACCAGTGCGGTGCGGATGCGTACGGGCGTGGTGTCGTCGGCGGCTTTTTGCAGGCGATGCAAGGCGGCCAGCAGCGGTTTGAGCGGCCCGTCGCGCAACGGCAGGTTGACCTTGCTGGTTTCGTTGAGGATAAATGCGTCCAGCCCTTGCGCTTTGAAAATGCGCTCTGCCTCGTCAGAAAACAGCACGGCGTCGCCATCGAAGGCGATGCGGATTTCATCGGGGTGCTGTTCGGCCATTTTTACCGATTCGGGATACACCCGTGCCGCCGGAAAACCTGCCGCCAGTGCATCGCGCACGTCGTCCGGGTTGGCCGACAAAAACAGGTCGGCGTTGAATGAACGCAGGTAGCGAAACGGCGGCCGGCCGCGGGTAAATACGCCGCGCTCAATTTTCAAGTCCAGCGCCTCGCAGGAATGAAAGGCGCGCAAACCGCTGACCGGGTCGTTGCGCGACAGGATCACCACTTCGACGCGGCGTTCGGTCTCGATGCCGCCATTGAGCAACAGCAGCTTGCGGATCAAGGGGTAGGCCACCCCAGGCTGCGCCGGGAGGTTGATGCGCTCAAGTTGCAAAGCCTGGTAGGCGCGGTCGTTGTCTTTTTCGAAAACGCGATTCTCGGCTTCGAAATCAAATAAGGCCCGCGACGAAATGGCGACCACCAGCTTGTCTTCCAGCGTGTAGGGCATGGCGGCGGTTCTCGGCAACCCAGGCCGCTCGGCCTGGAGGAAATAAGAGTTCAGGACAAAAACAGCTTATACACCGGGTTGCTGCTCTCGTTCCAGTAAGCATAGCCGAGTGTCTGCAGAAATTGTTCGAAGGCGGCCTGTTCGTTGGCGGGCACCTGAATCCCGACCAGAATGTTGCTGTAGTCGGCGCCTTGGTTGCGGTAATGAAACAGGCTGATATTCCAGTTCGGTGCCATCGACGACAGAAAACGCATCAGCGCACCCGGCCGCTCGGGAAATTCAAAACGGTAGAGTAATTCATTGTCGGCCAGCGGGGAGTGGCCGCCGACCATATAGCGGATATGCTGTTTGGACAGTTCGTCGTGGGTCAGGTCCACTGTGGCAAAGCCGTGGGCTTCGAAGCTGGCCGCAATCACGGCCCCTTCGTTGCGTTTGCGGGTTTGCACCCCGACAAATAAATGGGCTTGGCGGGCATCGGCGATGCGGTAGTTGAATTCAGTGACATTACGCGCGCCGACCAGTTCGCAAAAGCGTTTGAAGCTGCCGCGTTCCTCGGGAATCGTGACGGCAAAGACCGCTTCGCCTTCCTCGCCGACTTCGGCGCGTTCCGCGACAAAACGCATCCGGTCGAAGTTCATGTTGGCGCCCGATGCAATTGCCACAAAAGTGCGGCCCTGCACCTGTTCCCGCTCGACATAGGCTTTCAAACCGGCGACGGCCAAGGCTCCGGCCGGTTCCAGCAGACTCCGGGTTTCCTGGAAAATGTCCTTGATCGCGGCGCATAAAGCATCGGTATCGACCAGCACGATTTCATCGACGTTTTCGCGACAGAGGCGGAAGGTTTCGGCGCCCGCCAGCTTGACCGCCGTACCGTCGGAAAACAGGCCGACATCGCTTAAGGTGATACGTTCGCCCGCCCGCAGCGACTGCGCCATGGCACACGAATCTTCGGTCTGGACTCCGATAACCTTGATTTCCGGGCGCAAGGCTTTGACAAACGCCGAGATCCCGGCGATCAGGCCGCCGCCGCCGATGGGGACAAAAATCGCATCGATCGGACCTTGCAACTGACGCAGGATTTCCATGCCGACCGTGCCCGCGCCCGCAATCACGTCCGGATCGTCGAAGGGATGGACGAAAGTGAGCCCCTGCTCCGCCTGCAAACCCAGCGCATGTTGATAGGTATCGGTGTAGGAGTCGCCAAACAACACCACTTCAACCGCACTGCCGCCATGGGTGCGCACCGCGTCGACTTTGACCTGCGGGGTGGTGACCGGCATCGCGATCACGGCGCGGCAGCCGAGGCGGGCGGCGGCCAAAGCCACACCTTGAGCATGGTTGCCCGCGGAGGCGGTAATCACCCCGCGCGCCAGTTCTTCGGGCGACAATTGGACCATTTTATTGAAGGCCCCACGCAATTTGAACGAAAACACCGTCTGGTTATCTTCGCGCTTCAAATAGACCTGATTGCCCAGCCGGGTGGATAGGGCGCGGGCATAATCCAGCTCGCTTTCACGGGCCACGTCATAGACGCGGGCGGTCAGGATCTTCTTCAGGTAGTCGGGTGCGGACATGCAAACTAGGCTCGAAAAGTGGTGAAAATGTTGAAAAAAAGCGAATCAAGCCGAATCCGGATCGATCGGCGCAAACGCTAATCATAGCGTCTACGCCTCTCCAGCCCCGGATTTCCCCACGAATTCGCCTGAAATGCGCCCCGAATATGTCGTTAGCCCGCCACTCAAGCCAGGCCGGCCGCGGGCGGCACTGCGGGCGGCCCGGCCAGCGGCCCGAGACACCGTACGTGACGATGCAGTACAATCGGACTTTACGAACCCCAATACGAACCCAAAGCGATCCGATGGCTGGCCTGAAACAGAAATTGCGCGGTGCTTCGCCTGTAGGCGGGTTCCATCACGCCTGTGCCTATCTCTCGGCGCCCCGAAGGAAGTCCCTTTTGGGGACGCCATGCGTCGCGGCTACCTGCAGCGCACGATCGTGGCGCTCCCCGTCATACACGGGCAGTTCCCTGGCAACCGCTTGAATCCGCCTACCCGGCGTTGATCGACCGGCTGACCCGTCCGGCCTAAGTTACATCCCCAGTCTACCGGTGCACAACAAAATTATTGTGTACCTGCCGGCAAGCCCCACGCCGGCTCACCGAACTGTCGAACATGAACGCACCCCAAGTATTCGATCCGCACGGCCAACCGGCCGCGACCCAAGACGCCGCACCTCGTCTGCGCGAAATCCCCTATAACTACACCTCTTTTTCGGATCGTGAAATCGTCATCCGTTTGCTCGGCGACGCAGCGTGGAGCGCGCTCGACGAGTTGCGCGCCGAACGCCGCACCGGCCGTTCCGCGCGGATGCTGTATGAAGTGCTGGGCGATATCTGGGTGGTTCGGCGCAATCCGTATTTGCAGGACGATCTGCTCGATAATCCCAAGCGCCGGGCGCTGCTGATCGACGCTTTGGATCACCGCCTGAACGAAATCGAAAAGCGCAGCCGCGCCGATTTGTCCAGCCATCGCGGCGACGCCACGGGCACCGTGCGCGAGCGCGCTACCCGGGTCGAGGCGCTGGTATTGGCGGCGCGTAATGCGGTGCGCGATTTTGCCGCCGAATTCCAGCAAACCGCCGAGCTGCGTCGGCGCACCCTTAAAGTATTGGGGCGTAATACGCAGAAAGACAATATCCGCTTTGACGGCCTGTCGCGCGTGTCGCATGTGACCGACGCGACCGATTGGCGCGTCGAATACCCGTTTGTGGTGTTGACACCCGATACCGAGCAAGAAATCGCCGCGATGATCAAGGGCTGTTTCGAACTCGGCCTGACCGTGATTCCACGCGGGGGCGGCACCGGCTACACCGGCGGCGCGATTCCGTTGACCCCGTTCGCCGCCGTGATCAACACGGAAAAGCTGGAGCAGTTGGGTGAGGTGACTTTGACCGACTTGCCCGGGGTTGAGGGCAAGGTCGCGACCATTTTTTCCGGCGCGGGGGTGGTGACGCGGCGCGTGACCGATGCGGCCGAAAAAGCCGGGTATGTGTTTGCGGTCGACCCGACTTCACTCGATGCATCCTGCATCGGCGGCAATGTGGCGATGAATGCCGGCGGCAAAAAGGCGGTGTTGTGGGGCACAGCGCTCGACAATCTGGCCTGGTGGCGGATGGTCGACCCGGAAGGAAACTGGCTGGAAATCACCCGGCTGGCCCACAATATGGGCAAGATTCACGACATTCCCGTGGCCAGCTTCGAGCTGAAATGGTTCGACGGCGACCACGCGCCGGGCACGGTTTTGTTGCGCACCGAATTGCTGGAAATCGAAGGCAAGCGTTTCCGTAAGGAAGGGCTGGGCAAGGACGTCACCGATAAATTCCTGGCGGGTTTGCCGGGCATCCAGAAAGAAGGCTGCGATGGTTTGATCACCAGCGCGCGCTGGGTGCTGCACAAAATGCCGGCGCATACGCGCACGGTGTGCCTGGAATTTTTCGGCCAGGCGCGCGATGCGATTCCAAGCATCGTCGAGATCAAGGATTTCCTGTTTGAGACGTCGAAGCAGGGCGGTGCGATTTTGGCCGGGCTTGAGCATCTGGATGAGCGTTATTTGCGTGCCGTCGGTTATGCGACCAAATCCAAACGTAGCGCGTTTCCGAAAATGGTCCTGATCGGCGACATTGTGGGCGACGACGCCGACAAGGTGGCTGCCGCCACCTCCGAAGTGGTGCGCATGGCAAACGGCAAAAGCGGCGAAGGTTTTGTCGCGGTCAGCGCCGAGGCGCGCAAGCGTTTCTGGCTCGACCGCTCACGCACGGCCGCCATCGCCAAACATACCAACGCTTTCAAGATCAATGAAGACGTGGTGATTCCGCTTAACCGCATGGGCGAATACACCGACGGGATCGAACGCATCAATATCGAGTTGTCGATCAAAAACAAGCTGCAACTGATCGACTCGCTCGAAAGCTTTTTCTCGGTGGGCAAATTGCCGCTGGGCAAAAGCGACGATGCCAACGAAATTCCCAGCGCCGAGCTGCTCGAAGACCGCGTCAACACGGCCCTCGACCTATTGCGCAAGACCCGCGCGCGCTGGGAATATGTGCGCGACCATCTGGACCAGCCCTTGCGCGAAGCACGTCATCATCTGGTGATGCATGGTTACGACGCATTGGCGGAAACCTTCGCCCAGCGCAGCGACACGCAGCGCGATGCCAGCCTGTTCGATGTAGTGCAGGATCGCACCATCCGGATTTCTTGGAAAAGCGAAATCCGCGCGCCGTTGCGCCATATCTTCAGCGGCGGCGAATTCAAGCAGATCCTCGAAGAGGCGCAGGCGATCCACAAACTGGTGTTGCGCGGCCGGGTCTTCGTCGCTTTGCACATGCATGCGGGCGACGGCAATGTGCACACCAATTTGCCGGTGAATTCAGACAACTACGAGATGCTGCAGGACGCGCATGCCGCAGTGGTGCGCATCATGAAGCTGGCGCGCGACCTGGACGGGGTGATCTCGGGCGAGCATGGCATCGGCATCACCAAGCTGGAATTCCTGACCGAAGCCGAGATCAGCGAATTCCGCGCCTACAAACTGCGGGTCGACCCGCACGGCCGCTTCAATAAGGGCAAGCTGATGGAGGGCGCCGATCTGCGCAATGCGTACACGCCCAGCTTCGGTTTGATGGGCTACGAATCGCTGATCATGCAGCAATCCGATATCGGCGCGATTTCGGACAGTATCAAGGATTGTTTGCGCTGCGGTAAATGCAAGCCGGTTTGCGCCACCCATGTGCCGCGTGCCAACCTGCTGTATAGCCCGCGCAATAAGATCCTCGCGACCTCGCTGTTGATCGAGGCGTTTCTGTACGAAGAACAAACCCGGCGTGGCGTGTCGATCAAGCATTGGGACGAGTTCAACGATGTGGCCGACCACTGCACGGTCTGCCATAAATGCGAAACGCCTTGCCCGGTCAAGATCGACTTCGGCGACGTGACGATGAATATGCGCAACCTGCTGCGCAAGATGGGCAAGAAGAAATTTAATCCGGGCCAGGCGGCCGGCATGTTCTTCCTCAATGCGACCAACCCGCAGACCATCAATGCCACGCGGGCGACCATGATCGGTCTGGGCTTCAAGGCGCAGCGCCTGGGTCACGATCTATTGAAGAAATTCGCCCGCAAACAGACCATCAAACCGCCCAGCACCACCGGTGCCCGGCCGGTGGTGGCGCAGGTGGTGCATTTCATCAACAAAAAAATGCCGGGCAATCTGCCGAAGAAAACCGCTCGGGCCTTGCTCGATATCGAAGACAATAAAATTGTCCCGATTATTCGCGACCCCAAGACCACCACGGCCGATACCGAAGCCGTGTTTTATTTCCCCGGTTGCGGTTCGGAGCGTTTGTTTTCGCAAGTCGGTCTGGCGACCCAGGCCATGCTCTGGCATGTCGGGGTGCAGACGGTATTGCCGCCGGGCTATTTGTGTTGCGGTTATCCGCAACGCGGCGCCGGACAATTCGACAAAGCTGAAAAGACCATCACCGATAACCGCGTGCTGTTCCATCGGGTGGCCAATACGCTGAATTACCTCGACATCAAGACGGTGGTGGTGTCGTGCGGCACCTGTTATGACCAGCTTGCCGGTTATGAATTCGAGAAGATTTTCCCCGGTTGCCGGATTCTCGATATTCATGAATTCCTGCTGGAAAAGAACGTCAGGCTGGAAGGGGTCAACGGCATGCGTTATATGTATCACGACCCTTGCCACACGCCGATCAAGACCATGGACCCGACCAAGCTGGTGAACCAGTTGATGGGCGCGGAGCACGACGGTTACCGGATCGAGAAGGCCGATCGATGCTGCGGCGAATCGGGTACCTTTGCCGTCACCCGGCCCGATATCGCGACCCAGGTGCGTTTCCGCAAAGAGGAAGAAATGCGCAAGGGCGCCGACCGGGTTCGCGCCGGAGACTTTACCGGCGAGGTCAAGGTGTTGACCAGCTGCCCGTCCTGCTTGCAAGGTTTGTCGCGTTACGAAGAAGATACCGAGGTCAAGGCCGACTATATCGTGGTCGAAATCGCGCGCAATCTGCTCGGCGAGAATTGGCTGCCGGAGTATGTGGCACGCGCCAATGCCGGCGGTATCGAACGGGTGCTGGTGTGAGCGCCGCGTCAGCCGCAGTGCCGACGGCTTGTCCGCTGTGCGCCGAGCCGGGCGGCGAACTGGTGTGGCAGGACGCGCAATTACGCGTGATCCTGGCGCACGAGCATGAATATCCGGGTTTTTGCCGGGTGGTGTGGCAGGCGCATCTTGCCGAGTTGTCGGATCTCGATGCGGCTGAACAATTGCATCTGATGCAAGTCGTGATTCGCGTGGAACAGGTATTGCGTGAGATCATGTCGCCCGACAAAATCAATCTGGCGAGCCTGGGCAACCAGGTTCCCCATTTACACTGGCATGTGATTCCGCGCTTTGCCGACGACGCGCATTTCCCCTCGCCGGTGTGGGCTCCCAAGCGGCACACGGTGGACCCGGCCCTGCTGGCCACGCGGGCCGCACGCGCGGCGCAGCTGCCCGAGGCTTTGCGTCAGGCGCTGGCGCGCAGCTAGTCCGCTGCCTGGGCACGCGGCGGGCAAGCCGAGCCAGGCAGAATCGGCTTACTTGGTTAAGTCGATTAGTTAAGCCCGTTGGTTAATCAGCCCGTCAAGCCGGTTAATTAAGCCCGCCCGGGCCGGCGATGCATCCCGGCCGCAGCCGGCGGCACCTTAAAAGAGAGTGGCATCATGGCAGGACTTAAGCGCGACACCCCGATCCCCAGCGGCATCACCTTGCACACCCAGTCGAAAGTGCTGGAAATCCAGTATGCCGACGGTTCGAGTTATCGTTTGCCGTTCGAATTTCTGCGCGTCAATTCGCCTTCGGCCGAAGTGCGCGGCCACGGCGTCGGCCAGGAAACGCTGCAAACCGGCAAACGCGAAGTGACGATTACACGGATCGACGCGGTTGGCCATTACGCGATCCAGCCGACCTTCTCGGACGGGCATTCAACCGGTATTTATTCGTGGGATCATATTTACGAATTGGCCACACAACATGACGTGTTGTGGCAGGCCTATTTAAACCAATTGGCCGCAGCCGGCGTCGAGCGCGATACGCCGATGGCGGCCGACCCGCCGACGAGAGGCCACGGTCACGCCCATTGACGGGTAAAATGCTCGCGGGCAGCCCGGGATTTGGTGTCGGGCGTGCCGCAGCGGATGAATCACTCAGGAATCGAACTATGAGCAAGACGCATTTTGGCTTCCAGCAAGTCAACGAAGACGAGAAGGCGAGCAAGGTCGCCGGCGTTTTCCATTCGGTCGCGTCCAGCTACGATGTGATGAACGACTTGATGTCGGCCGGCCTGCATCGGGTGTGGAAGACTTTTACCATCAGCCAGGCAGCGGTTCGCCCCGGCTACAAAGTGCTGGATATCGCCGGCGGCACGGGCGACCTGGCCAAGGCTTTTGCCAAGAAAGCCGGACCGACGGGCGAGGTGTGGCTGACCGATATCAATGAATCGATGGTGCGAGTCGGCCGTAGCCGCTTGAACGACGCCGGGGTGATCACCCCCACGTTGTTGTGCGACGCCGAAAAAATTCCGTTTCCCGATAACTACTTCAATATCGTGACGGTGGCGTTCGGCCTGCGCAATATGACCCATAAAGATGCCGCGCTGGCTGAAATGCGGCGCGTGCTGAAACCGGGCGGCCGTTTGCTGGTGCTGGAGTTCTCCAAGGTTTGGGCTCCGCTGGCCAAGGCTTATGACGTGTATTCGTTCAAAGTCCTGCCTTGGTTGGGCGATAAAATCGCCAAAGACGCCGAAAGTTATCGTTATCTGGCTGAATCGATCCGCATGCACCCCGACCAGGACACATTAAAAACCCTGATGGAACAGGCGGGCCTGGAAGGGGTCAAGTATTTCAACTTGTCGGCCGGCGTGTGCGCGTTGCATATCGGCACCAAATATTGAGGCCGATGCTTAAGTTTTGACCAATAAGTTTGACCAATAAGTTTGACCAATGAGTTCGACTCATGAGCGGGATCGATGTTGGCCGCGGTCCGCGCGACACTCTCCGTGCGACACTTTTCAAATCGACTCCATGACGCTCGCAGCACGACCTTTTTCCGCCGCCATCAATCACTTGTTAGCCCGTGAGCCTTGGGGCCGGGCGCAGTTGGCACCTTATGCGGGTAAAACCGCGCGGCTCGCCGCCTTGCAAATCGCACTGGATGTGAGGGTGACCGACGAGGGGCTGCTTGAAGCTTTGCCGCAACCGGCGGCGGCGGGTGATACCGGCGACACCGAGGGCGAGGCCGCGAGTGAAGCCGCTGCCGCGCCGCGCTTCGACGTGATCATTACCGCTACGACTGACGCGTTGCCCGCGTTTGCGCAAGGCGGTCAAGCTGCCGCGATGAAGCATGTGAGGATCGAGGGCGATGCTGAGTTCGCTTCCACCATTGCGCGCCTGGCCGAGCATTTGCGCTGGGAACCAGAAGAGGATCTGGCCGGCTTGATCGGCGATGCTCCTGCGCATCAACTGGCTCAGAGCACACGCGCGGCGCTGGAACATGCGCGCCGCTCGGGGCGCAATTTGCTCGAATCCGTGGTCGAATATCTGCTCGACGAAGATCCGCAACTGGTACGCCACACGGCATTGGACCAGATGCGCGATGAAATTACGACGCTGCGCGACACCCTGGCGCGGCTGGAAAAAAGAATCGGCCGGCTGGACCGCCTGAGCGCTAAGGCCGGCGGCTCCAGTACGGCGCCCCCGGCTGCGGCTCGTGTCGGCACGCAAGCCGCCCCATCCCATCATTCCAAGATTGACAGCGATGACGGCGCGGCGCCGTCGGACCGCTCGCGCTAGACACCGGACAGCACCCATCATGCGTATTTTGAGGTTTTTTAAAATCACCCTGACGATGTTCAGGTTCGGCTTGCATGAGGTGGCGCTGTCGCATTTCACGCATCGCGGCATCAAGTTTCTCTTGCGGGTGATGCCGGCCAGCCCGCGCAGCGACCTGCCGCGCGGCGTGCGCTTGCGTTTGGCGCTGGAAAGCCTGGGTCCGATCTTCGTCAAGTTCGGCCAGGTATTGTCGACTCGCCGCGATCTGCTGCCGGTGGATATTGCCAATGAATTGGCCAAACTCCAGGACCAGGTGCCGCCCTTCGATACCGAACATTCGGTGGCGCTGATCGAACAGTCGCTGGGCCGTTCGGTCGACGAATTATTCGATGAATTCGAGCGGGTGCCCGTCGCCAGTGCTTCGATTGCGCAAGTGCATTTTGCCCGCATCAAAGCCGGCGATAATCTGAGCGCCAACGCCGGCAAGCCGGTGGCGATCAAAGTGCTGCGGCCGAATATGTTGCCGGTGATTGAAAGCGATCTGGCTTTGTTGCGCGATATCGCCGGGTGGGTCGAGCGTTTCTGGTCGGATGGAAAACGCCTCAAGCCACGCGAAGTGGTGGCGGAATTCGACAAGTATTTGCATGACGAACTTGACCTGATGCGCGAGGCGGCCAATGCCAGCCAGTTGCGCCGCAATTTCGCCGGTCTCGATTTGCTGATGGTGCCGGAGATGTATTGGGATTATTGCACCTCGACCGTACTGGTGATGGAGCGTATGGTCGGGGTGCCGATCAGCCAGGTGGAGACCTTGCGTGCCGCCGGAGTCGATATTCCCAAGCTGGCGCGTGAAGGCGTCGAGATTTTCTTTACCCAGGTGTTCCGCGACGGTTTTTTTCATGCCGATATGCATCCGGGCAATATCCAGGTCAGCGTCGCACCGAATAGCTTCGGGCGTTATATCGCGCTCGATTTCGGCATTGTCGGCGCCTTGTCCGATTTCGATAAAAACTATCTCGCACAAAATCTGCTGGCTTTTTTCCAGCGCGATTACCACCGGGTCGCGGTGCTGCATCTGGAGTCCGGCTGGGTGCCGCCGGCCACCCGTGTCGAAGAACTCGAAGGTGCGATCCGCGCCTGTTGCGAACCCTACTTCGACAAGGCGCTCAAGGATATTTCCTTGGGTCAGGTGCTGATGCGGCTGTTCCAGACTTCGCGCCGATTCCAGGTCGAGATCCAGCCGCAATTGGTGCTGCTGCAAAAAACCCTGCTGAATGTCGAAGGCCTGGGGCGCGAACTCGACCCCAATCTGGACCTGTGGCAAACCGCCAAGCCCTATCTTGAGCGCTGGATGAATGAACAGATCGGCTGGCGCGGTTGGCTGGACCGCTTGAAATACGAAGCGCCGCAATGGAGCAAGACCCTGCCGCAATTGCCGCGCCTGATCCAGACCGCGCTGGCGCATCGCTACGACAGCCAGCGCGGCGACGAATCGATGATGCTGAAAATCCTGATTGAGCAAAAACGCACCAATCGTTTGCTGCAAGCGGTGCTGGTATTCGGCCTGGCGCTTGGCGCGGCGGTGGTATTGACGCGTTTGTGGATCTCGGCTCATGGCGGATAAGTGGGCGGATAAACCCGTGGCGCGTCAAGCCGCCGACACGCCCCTTACCTCAGGCGGTGCGGCCAGCACTGCCGCACCGCCGGCTTTCGTTACGCGCGACCCCAATACCCCTGAATTTTGGGATGAGCGCTTCGAGCGCCGCTTCACGCCCTGGGACCAGCAGGGCGTGCCGCCCGCTTTTACCGAATTTGCGAGCGGTTTGATGCCATGCCCGGTGCTGATTCCTGGTTGCGGCAGTGCTTATGAAGCCGCTTGGCTGGCCCAGCAAGGCTGGCCGGTGACCGCTATCGATTTTTCCGCCGCCGCGGTGCAGGCGGCACGCGCACATTTGGCGGGCCTTGTCGGGGTCGAAACGGTCCATTTACATCAAGCCGATTTTTTTACCTTCGAGCCGACGCCACCGCCGCGCTGGATTTACGAGCGTGCCTTCCTCTGCGCGTTGCCGCCGTCCAGGCGCGGCGATTACGTGCGGCGTATGGCCGAATTGGCCGCGCCGGGCTGTTTGCTCGCCGGTTTGTTCTTTTTGGGCCAAAGCGGTAAAAAAGGACCGCCTTTTGCCATTGTCGAAGCTGAATTACACGACCTCTTGAGCCCGTATTTCGAATGCATCGATGAGCGCGCGGTGTCGGGTTCGCTGGCGGTGTTTGCCGGGGCCGAGCGGTGGTTGACTTGGCGCAGGCTGAGCTGAAACAAGTGGCGCGCGAAGCGGGCTTTTACCCCCGTGGGCCGGCGCCGAACGAGGCGCTTGGCGTGCCGAACGTAACTCGCGGACCGCAGTCGCTTCCAATCTCGCGGCGAATTCGGCCGGATTCGTGTACGGGCTTGCATTTCCGCTATAATTCAAGGCTTTGCGTGTCCTTTAATTGGGTGCGCAGCAGAAATCCCGGAGTAGGAAAAGCCAGTCATGCCAATTTACGCTTATCGCTGCAGCGCGTGCGGATTCGAGAAGGATGCGCTGCAAAAGATGTCCGATGCGCCTCTGACTCACTGTCCCGAGTGCGGCCAGGAAACTTTCAGCAAGCAGGTCACTGCCGCCGGATTTCAATTGAAAGGCTCGGGCTGGTATGTGACGGATTTTCGCGGTGGCAATAATGCCGCCGCCAAGAAGCCCGCAGGGGAGGGTTCCGCCGCCGGTGGCGATGCGGCGCCCGCGGCGGCGGCCGGTGCCGGCGCTGAAAGCGGCAGTGCCGCGAGTTCGGCCAGCAGTAGCAATGCTTCAGGCGGCTCAAGCGGATCAAGCGCCTCCGCCAGCTCAAGCAGCAGTTCAAGCGGCTCAAGTGGCGCAGGCAACTCAAGTGGCGCAGGCAACTCAAGCGGCTCAAGCAATTCGAGCAGCAGCGCGCCTGCGGCAAGTACCGGTAACACCGCGAAGAATAGTTGAGGCGGAACGGCCTGGCTGGCGTGTAAGCGCCTCGCGGCGGCCCGGCTCAGGCGCGGCAACTTGGCGCGCAGAACGTTTCTTCAAGCTGCCCGAGCGGCCGCTGATATCGATCCCGGGCAGGTCCGGCATTCTGGTGAAATATGACTATGACCAAAAAAGTGACGCTCAAAACGTATTTCCTCACGGGTTTGCTGGTGCTGGTGCCGCTGGGCATCACCGTGTGGGTGCTGGGCCTGGTGATCGGCACCATGGATCAGACGTTGACCTTGCTGCCGGCCGCCTGGCGTCCTGAGCAGTTGCTGGGCTACGACCTGCCGGGCATCGGGGCGCTGCTGACGCTGGCGATCGTGTTTGTGGTCGGTTTGTTTGCCCAGAATTTTATCGGGCAACGCCTGGTGCAATGGTGGGAAGCGCTGTTGGCCCATATTCCCGTGGTCGGCCCGCTGTACACCAGCGTCAAACAGGTGTCGGATACCTTGCTGTCATCCAGCGGCAATGCTTTCCGTAAAGCGGTGCTGATTGAATATCCGCGTCGCGATTCGTATACGATTGCATTTTTGACGGGCATCCCGGGCGGCGACGTCACCATGCATTTGCAGGGCGATTTTGTCAGTGTGTATGTGCCCACCACACCGAATCCGACGTCCGGTTTTTTCCTGATGTTGCCGCGCGCCGACGTGATCGAACTCGACATGACGGTGGACGTTGCCCTGAAATATATTGTCTCGATGGGGGTGGTTGCGCCGCCCGCCACCCGGCGCTCCCCTATCGAACCACCGCTGTAACCCGCCGGCGCACTTTGCTACGGCCCTTTTTAGATAAGATAAGCCAAAACCATGTCGATGAGAACTGAGTATTGCGGTCTGGTGACCGAAAAATTGCTGGGCCAGACGGTCTCGCTATGCGGCTGGGTGCATCGCCGCCGTGACCATGGCGGGGTGATTTTTATCGATCTGCGCGATCGCGAAGGTCTGGTTCAGGTGGTCTGCGACCCCGACCGCGCCGAGATGTTTAAAATTGCTGAAGATGTGCGCAATGAATTTTGCGTGCAGATCACGGGGCTGGTGCGCGCCCGTCCGTCGGGTACCGAAAACGCCAGCCTGACCAGCGGCAAGATCGAAGTGCTGTGCCACGAATTGGTGGTGCTGAACGCGTCGGTGACCCCGCCGTTCCAGCTCGACGACGACAATTTGTCGGAAACCACACGCCTGACGCATCGTGTGCTCGACCTGCGCCGCCCGCAAATGCAGCAAAACCTCAAGCTGCGTTACCGGGTTGCGATGGAAGTGCGCAAGTATCTCGATGCGCATGGTTTTATCGATATCGAAACGCCGATGTTGACCAAAAGCACGCCGGAAGGCGCGCGCGATTATCTGGTGCCGTCGCGGGTCAATGCCGGCCATTTCTTCGCCTTGCCGCAATCGCCGCAATTGTTCAAACAGTTGCTGATGGTGTCCGGTTTCGATCGTTATTACCAGATCACCAAATGTTTCCGCGACGAAGATCTGCGCGCCGACCGCCAGCCGGAATTCACCCAGATCGATTGCGAAACCTCGTTCCTCACGGAACAGGAAATTCGCGATATGTTCGAAACCATGATCCGTGGCGTGTTTAAAACCACGATCGACGTCGACCTCGCCGAACCGTTCCCGGTGATGCTGTACAGCGAAGCGATGCAACGTTTTGGCTCGGACAAGCCCGATTTGCGTGTCACGCTTGAATTCACCGAATTGACCGACGTGATGACCGAAGTCGACTTCAAGGTCTTCAGCACGCCCGCCAACACCAAAGGCGGCCGGGTTGCCGCTCTGCGCGTGCCCAAGGGCAGCGAATTGAGCCGTGGCGAGATCGACAGCTACACCGAATTCGTCAAGATTTACGGCGCCAAAGGTCTGGCTTGGATCAAAGTCAATGAAGTGGCGAAAGGCCGTGACGGTTTGCAAAGCCCGATCGTCAAGAACCTGCACGACGCAGCAATTGCGGCCATCCTGGAGCGCACCGGCGCGCAGGACGGCGACCTGATTTTCTTTGGCGCGGACAGCACCAAAGTGGTCAACGACAGCTTGGGCGCGTTGCGCTTGAAAGTCGGTCATTCCGACTTCGGCGTGGCCAACGGTTTGTCGGCGCCGGGTTGGAAACCGCTGTGGGTGGTTGACTTCCCGATGTTCGAATACGACGAAGGCGACAATCGCTGGACCGCTTGCCATCACCCCTTCACCAGCCCGAAAGACGAGCATATCGAATACCTTGAGACCGATCCGGGCCGCTGCCTGGCGAAGGCCTACGACATGGTATTGAACGGCTGGGAATTGGGCGGCGGTTCGGTGCGGATCCACCGCGAGGACATGCAAAGCAAGGTATTCCGCGCGCTGAAGATCGGTGCCGAAGAAGCGCAGGAAAAATTCGGCTTCCTGCTGGACGCCCTGCAATACGGCGCGCCTCCGCATGGCGGTATCGCTTTTGGCCTGGACCGCATCGTCACCATGATGGCCGGCGCCGATTCGATCCGCGACGTGATCGCCTTCCCCAAAACGCAACGTGCCCAGTGTCTGCTGACCCAGGCGCCGAGCGAAGTCGACGAGCGCCAGTTGCGCGAATTGCATATCCGCTTGCGTCAGCCGGAAGCGACCAAGGTTTAAGCGCTGTAACGCGATTCCGGTGACGCTTATCGAGTGCCGTGGCACTCGATAAGGCTTGGGTCGGGACCGAGTTTTACCGAAAGCCTGGGGACATTTCTCCAGGCTTTCTTACATGCGCGCGATATCGGTGCGTTGGCTTTCCCCCACCGGTTAAAAGCGGAAGGTATAGGCGCCGTTATCTCCGTCATGTCCACCTATACTCTCCAAACGATAGCGGTCGTCAATTTGACGGTAAAACACACGATGTGTGCCTCGGCCTTTGGCTCCGCTTACGCCGGTCAGATCGACTACATGGTATCCCGCGATCATTTTGCTATGATCGGATCGACCTAAATCCTGCACTATCTTCGCCAGTTGTTTCAAGGCGTTTTGGCTCTGGTTGGGATAAACCAGCAACTGCTTCAAATCTTCTTCAAAGCGCGGGGCAAACTCCACCTTTTGCGGGTCTAGATGTTCGGTTTTAAATTGATCAATTTCTGCGGAGCGGCTAATAGCACGGCTTGTCTGGGTTCTTGTACCCAGGGGAAGCAATGCTGTTTGTTTTGTAGGCGATGGCGTGAATTTGGGCATCATGCTCGATGCAGGCGGATGAAATATTCCCACGTTTGCGGGGGCTGGCGCAGCGGGCTTGAGCGTCCTGCCTTTGCTGCCAGCGATTGCCGACGCTGCGGCAGGTTTTTCTGCCGCTTCTACTGGTCCTTGCGCCCCAGCCTCTGAGCTATGCGATGTTGATAACATACTGGCCCCGCAATCGAAAACCGGCATTGGTTTCTCCTGCGTTGCCCAAAATTTTTTCCCCGCCTGAGTGTTATAGAAAATCGCAAATGGCACTCTGTTTTCCATGCAGTGTGTCACCAGCTGATTAGGAATCACCAATGAGTTTAACTCGCCTAATTTTCTCGGATCGGGGTGAGCCAGGGCCAACAGCGTGTAATTTAAAAAATCCGCACTGAGATCTTCTTCCGTGTCCATTAGGATTGGATCCAGACGCATCTTTCCTAGCAATGAAACGGCTCTTAGGAAGGTCGGTTGGCGCATTTCGTTGAGTTTTTCTTCTGCGGACAGGTATTTGTTTTCGTTGGCGAATGTTCGTGCGATTTCACATTTTTTTGCTCTTTGATGATCGTCGCCGTGGTCTTCTGTGTCAGAGATATACAATTTCAAATTGTGTTCAAGGTTGGCCTGGAATTTCGTCTCGGCGTCTCTGATTTGATGCTGACTTCCAATGATGGGGTGATCAAGGCGAGGGGTGATGGCGTAACCGGCGGTGAAATCGGTGATTGCGGGCATGGGTAGTCTCCTGTGTCCAATCCAATACAGCTGATGGGTGGCAATTTGTCCAAGCATAGTTCCAGGATGCGCTCGGAGAAACCGCGAGTCCCCGGGATAAATTCCGGTCCTATGCCTTCACTGACCCAGCTCGCTTTGGCGTTTGAAGTTAAGTGGCTGCTGCGGTGTGGCATGTTGCCGTATCATGTTCGCTGTGCTGCTCCTCCTTAACTCACCGCAAATCCATGACAGTCCCGAAAATTCCCGAGTCGGTGTTGGTGATGATCCATACCGCGGCGCTGGAAGTCCTGATTATTGAACGTGCCGACCGCCCTGGGTTTTGGCAGTCGGTGACCGGCTCCAAGGATCTGCTCGATGAGCCGCTGGACCTCACCGCGATCCGCGAAGTGGCTGAGGAAACCGGGATCGAAATCGGTGGCGTGCAGGTGCCGCGCTCGGCTTTGCTGGACTGGCAGCATGCGATTGAATATGAGATTTATCCGACGTGGCAGCATCGCTATGCGCCGGGTGTAACGCGTAATACCGAGCATTGGTTTAGCGTGACTGTGCCGCGTGATATCGAAATCACGCTGGCGCCGCGCGAGCATACCGCTTACCTGTGGTTACCTTACGCACAAGCCGCTGCGCGCTGTTTCTCGGCCTCCAATCGTGAGGCGCTGTTGCAATTGCCGGCGCGCAGCGGAATCATGCAGCTTTAGGTTTGCCATCTCGCCCGCCGCGCCGATGCGCCGCTTCACTCTCCAGCGCTGGCTGCGCCGCTCGGCGTCTGCTGCGCGGCCAGTGCAAGTATTCTTTGCACTACTTGCTGAGAAGCATTGGAGCGATAAACGCGAGTTGGGTTGCCTGACGCTTCCAGGGAAGTTGAACCGTCATACTCCTGCGAGCCTATTTTAAAATGGGCTTTCTTGAAGCTATCGGGACTGGCCCGTGCGCTACTGGTATGCAGATGCAATGGAATGACCACCGGGGCTGCGCTCTGTGGATTCAGGGTGAGATGAAAAGCGTGCAGATAATCTTCTCGCGAGTCGGGCTGTAACTGATGCTGACGCAGAGTTTGACGCGCTCGGCCTGCAGCGGTCTTCGAGAGTTTGGTGCCGACTTCGGTTTGCCGGACGCTGATCGGAAGCTCAAGCCCCAGCCAATGGCGTAGCGCCGCCCAGGTCGGCCGTTGCCCTATCATGCGCGCAGCAGCGGCTTGACTCTCTTGCTCCAGGGACTGCGCCGCGAGGCGCAATTTTTTGCTTTCCTGCTGGCCTTGTGCGTATAGCGCCCCGGCTTCTCCTTCGTCGGTTCCGGATGGTGCCGACAGCCGCCTGGACAGGATGTCGGCCAACTGGGTCAAACGATGGGCATGATTCATCAGGCAGCCATGGACCGAGGAGGCCGACTGCCCCTCATCGCTTTCCAATGCACGCCGGCTGTAGCTTTGCCAGGATTCGGCATTATTTAACGCCGCTTGAGCCTGCGCCTGCCAAGTGGCGAAATACTCCTTGAGTTTGACCAGGTTCGACTCGCGCTGGGGCGTAATGGGTTCCTGATCAGGCTCCTGGGTCCAGATTTCGTTTTCGCTATCGCGCCGTCGATAGGTGCCGATCAAAGCATTGCTCTTATCGCGTATTTCCACCGTCTGCGGGTCGCGCTCGCCCGCAGTGCCGACCAAAATACCTTGATACTCGGTTTGAATCACGCGGACTCCGGGCGCTGCCGGTTTTGCAGTTGTGCTGCGAGAGCGTATGGGCGCTGCAGGCGTCACTGATAGCGTTGATAGGTCCGGCGGAAGTTGATTGAATTTATCCTTGATCAACCGGGCTAAATCCTCAGCCAATCCGACGATCACGTGAAGCTCTGCGATTACTTGTTGCGCTTGCGCCTGCTGCGCAGTGTGTACTATCTGGCCCAGCTCGATGCGAAGCGCTGTCGATTGTGCCGTCAACTCGACGTCCGGAGCGCTTAAGATTTTCTGCAGTTGACTAAATACCGGTTGGACCGGTGCCGACGTGGCGATACGCTTGAGTTCGGTCAGCAATGGACTGGGAGATTTCGCCGGCTGTTGCCTGATCAGTTTCTGCAGACTGCCTAAAATTTCCTGCTGTCCGGCTTTCGCTTCGGGCGTTTCTTGAAATTCTTCGATCAGCCACTTATACCCATGCGCCACCTTGGATAGATTTTCACTCTGACCAGCTAAAGCCATCCGCTGGTCGGCCAGGGTTAGTTGTGATAGCGCGACGCTTAACTGCGGGTCAAGACGACGGGTCGGTAGGCCTTGGTCTGTGCTGTGCTGCAGATCGTAGAATAGTGCTTTGGCGAGTGCCGCCGAGGTCAATTCGAATTGTTTGTTGATAGGCGCTTTTTTGTCGAGGAACTCGGGATGAGTCGAGTTCCATTTCTGCTCGATAAGGGTGGAGCAAAGATCAAGCTCGCCGCATTGATACATGGTTTTTAAGGGCAGCAGGCTCTCCTTGTTTTTGATTAGCATCGCTCGATTTATGTCTCCCCCATTTTTGATGAGCGGGTGATCGAGAAACTGGTCGATTCTTTCAATTTGCTGGCCTACCCAACTTTGCAGGCGGTGCATGTTTACCCGCTGCCGGTCCAAGTCGGAGATCTTTCCCCCTGCTGTGTTGAGCGACTGATTTTCAGGATGAGCCGGCATGCAACGCGATAGCTGATTCGCGTAGGCCTTCCAACCGGTATTGAAAACATTTTGGGAACCTTCAAACAAGGCCATGCAATGTTGAGTGACGACATCTCTTCCGTTTTCTGTTAAGCCCAGCACAAGGTCCTTGGTTTTTTCCAGTGTGGCATCGACCTTGGCTAATATTTTGTATGCCCGGTCCTTGTCATTCTTGTCGAAATCGAATTCCGAGTTTGATTTTACCGATTGGTCGACAGACTTCCATAATTCGTCACAATCGCTCTGCGCGGCTAGCGTTTCGCGCCGCATTTCCTGCAGACCTCCGGCGCGGTTCTCTTGGCGCTTGGCCATTTCCTTTGCCAAGCGCAGCGCAGTGGTTGATTTGGTGCCGGTAGCGGCTGTGGTACGCATGACGTAATCTCCATTCAGACGAGGGTGGGGTATCTCACCGGGGAATATGACGATCGGACGCGGCTTTAAACCACTTTGATCTCGTGGGCCGCATGAAATGAGGCGCCACCTTGGCGATGCGCACAGGTGGATCCAGACAGGTCCGTAACCTGGTGCATAGGTGGCGATGTCGCTGCGCCGGGTTCCCGGGGGTAAACCATGGCCGTATGTCGACTTGGATTAAGCCGTGCTCGCTGAAGCCCACTGGATGCGGGCGATACACGCTTTTTATCCATCCCTAAATATTTTTTTGTTTGCCCGCCGGCCCTGCCGGCTAACGCCCGCCGAGTCCTCGGTTAGAAAGGCGTTTCTAATAAAGTACTTGTTCCCGGCCCGGTCGCCGCTAATAATAGTACGGCCGTTCGATTTTCTATATAGTCACGAATTGGCAAACAAAAAAAGTGCTGGAACACCATGCGTAAGGGCGAACAAACCCGGGTAGCAATCCTTGATGCGGCGCTGGACCTGGCCGGTCGCGACGGCCTTGAAGGCCTGACTATCGGCCTGTTGGCCGAGCGGATGCAGATGAGCAAAAGCGGCGTTTTTGCCCATTTCGGTTCGCGTGAGGATTTGCAGGTCGAAGTGATCCGTGAATACCACCGGCGCTTCGAGCTTGAGGTGTTTTACCCCAGTTTGAGCGAGGCACGCGGTTTGCCGCGCTTGCGGGCGATGGTGTGGCGCTGGATGGAAAAACGCATTCAGGAAGTGACGACCGGCTGCATCTATATCAGCGGCGCGGTCGAGTACGACGACCGTGGCGCAAGCCCCGTGCGCGAGCAGTTGGTACAAAGCGTGCAGGCTTGGCGCAGCGCGCTGTTGCGGGCGATCACGCAGGCCAGGGATGAAGGTCATCTGCGCTCCGATGCGGATCCCGGGATGATGTTGTTCGAGTTGTATAGCTATACGCTGGGGTTGCATCACGATGCTCGGTTTTTGCGTTTGCCCGATGCCGTGCAACTCACGCGCGACGTGCTGGAAAGATTATTTGTTTCGTATCAGAGCGAGCGCCGCTGAAGGTCCTTTGAGACCCGTCGGTAAAACAAGGGCCATGCCAAGAGCCAACCATTAGGCCGGTGTTGCTGGTGATTCATTTCAGGAGAAAGTAATGGGACAGTACATAGCGCCGTTGCGCGACATGCAGTTTGTGATGCACGAACTTCTCAACGTCGAAAGCGAACTCAAGGATTTGCCCAAGCACGCCGACCTTGATGCCGAGACCATCAACCAGGTTCTCGAGGAAGCCGGGAAATTCTGTTCCGACGTGCTGTTCCCCTTGAACCGCAGCGGCGACGAAGAAGGGTGTAGCTGGAACGACAGCGTGGTAACCACACCCAAGGGTTTCAAGGAAGCCTATCAACAGTATGTTGAAGCCGGCTGGCCGGCCCTGGCGTGCGATCCGGATTTCGGCGGCCAAGGCCTGCCGGTATTGGTCAACAACGCGGTGTATGAAATGATGAACTCGGCCAATCAGGCCTGGACCATGTACCCGGGCCTGTCGCACGGCGCCTACGAATGCCTGCATGAGCATGGCACAGCGGAACAGAAAGCCACCTATCTGGCCAAGCTGGTGTCCGGTGAATGGACCGGCACCATGTGCCTGACCGAACCGCATTGCGGCACCGACCTCGGCATGTTGCGCACCAAGGCCGCGCCGAATAGCGACGGTTCGTACGCCATCACCGGCACCAAGATTTTCATCTCCAGTGGTGAACACGATATGGCCGGCAACATCATTCATTTGGTGTTGGCACGTTTGCCGGATGCGCCGATCGGCACCAAGGGCATTTCGCTGTTTGTCGTGCCGAAATTTTTACCCGATGCGAGCGGCAATGTAGGCGAACGCAACGGCATCAAATGCGGCTCGATCGAACACAAGATGGGCATCCACGGCAACTCGACCTGCGTGATGAATCTCGACGATGCGCGCGGCTGGCTGGTGGGCGAAGCCAATCGCGGTTTGAACGCGATGTTCGTGATGATGAATGCCGCACGCCTGGGTGTGGGTAGCCAAGGTTTGGGCCTGACCGAAGTCACCTATCAAAATTCGCTGGTGTACGCCAAAGAACGTCTGCAAATGCGTTCGCTGTCGGGGGCCAAGGCGCCGGAGAAAGCGGCCGACCCGATCATCGTGCACCCGGACGTGCGCCGCATGTTGCTGACGCAAAAAGCCTATGCCGAAGGCGCGCGTGCTTTTTCGTACTGGACCGCGCTGCAACTCGACAAAGAGTTGTCGCATGGCGACGAAAGCGTGCGCAAGGAATCGGCCGATATGGTGGCTTTGCTGACGCCGGTGATCAAGGCTTTCTTGACCGATAACGCGTATGAAGCAACCAATCATGGCGTGCAGGTGTATGGCGGCCACGGTTTTATTCGCGAATGGGGCATGGAGCAATACGTGCGCGACGCGCGGATCAACATGATTTACGAAGGCACCAATTCGATCCAGTCGCTCGACTTGCTGGGCCGTAAAGTGCTGGGCGACATGGGCGCGAAGCTGAAGAAATTCGGCAAGCTGGTAAGCGACTTCGTCGAGGAAGAAGGCGTCAAGCCGGAAATGCAGGAATTTATCAACCCGCTCGGCGATATCGGCGACAAGGTGCAGAAGCTGACCATGGAAATCGGCATGAAAGCCATGGCCAATCCGGACGAGGTCGGTGCGGCGGCGGTGCCTTACATGCGTACCGTCGGTCACCTGGTGTTCTCGTATTTCTGGGCTCGGATGGCGCGCATCGCGCTGGACAAACAAGCTGGCGGCGATCAGTTCTATCAAGCAAAACTCGCTACCGCGCGCTTCTACTTCGCGAAATTGCTGCCGGAAACGGCATCGACAATTCGCGCGGCGCGTGCCGGTGCGAAACCGATGATGGATGTCGACGTCGCCCTGTTCTAAAAGCATAGGCCAGGCCGGCAACGGTCTGGCCTATACGCTGCGAATGTTAGAAGTTACTGAAATCAGGTGTGGTCTGCATCTCCCATTCGGCCCGAGCATGCCATGGCGTGCCCAGCCGGGCCATCCGCGGAAGCTGCGCGGGGTGGTCGGGATGCCCAGCCTGAAAAAATGGCTATAACCCCAGGAGGAATTCCGTGAGCAATCTGATCATACGCAAGGTCGCCGTACTCGGCGCAGGCGTGATGGGCGCCCAAATTGCGGCGCATCTTGTCAATGCACGTGTGCCGGTGGTGTTGTTCGACCTGCCGACCAGCGGTCCCGCCAAGAATGCAATCGCGCAAAAAGCGATTGAAAACCTGAAAAAACTCAAGCCCGCGCCATTCGGTCAAAAGGACGACGCCAAGTATCTTGAGCCGGCCAACTACGAAGACGACTTGGGCCTGCTGGCAGAATGCGATCTGGTGATCGAAGCCATTGCCGAACGCATGGACTGGAAACACGATCTGTATAAAAAAGTGTCGGCGCATCTGGCGCCGCACGCGATTTTCGCCAGCAACACCTCGGGTCTGTCGATCAATGCTTTATCCGACGGTTTCTCCGACGAACTCAAGCAACGGTTTTGCGGCGTGCATTTCTTCAACCCGCCGCGCTACATGCATTTGGTCGAATTGATTCCCACCGCGCATACGCGCGCGGACATTCTCGACAACCTCGAAACCTTCCTCACCAGCGTGATCGGCAAGGGCGTGGTCCGGGCCAAAGATACGCCCAACTTTATCGCCAACCGCGTCGGTGTGTTCTCGATTCTGGCCGTGATCGCCGAAGCGCAGAAGTTCGGTTTGGGTTTTGACGTGGTCGACGACCTGACGGGTGCCCGTCTGGGCCGCGCCAAATCGGCCACCTTCCGTACCGCCGACGTGGTGGGGCTGGATACCATGGGCCACGTGATACGCACCATGCAGGACAACCTCAAGGACGATCCGTTCTTTGCGGTGTATCAGACGCCGGCGGTGCTGGCCAAACTGGTCGAACAGGGGGCGTTGGGACAAAAAACCGGGGCCGGTTTTTACAAGAAGGACGGTAAGGCGATCAAGGTGCTGGACCCGGTCAAGGGCGAGTACGTGGATGGCGGCGGCAAGGCCGACGAATTGGTGGTGCGGATCCTGAAGCGTCCGGCTGCCGAGCGCTTCAAGCTGTTGCGTGAAAGCACGCATCCCCAGGCCAAATTCCTCTGGTCGATTTTCCGCGATGTGTTCCACTATATCGCGATCCACCTCGATACCGTAGCCGATAACGCCCGCGATATCGACTTGGCGATACGCTGGGGCTTCGGCTGGAACGAAGGCCCGTTCGAAAGCTGGCAAGCCGCCGGCTGGAAGCAGGTGGCCGAGTGGGTCAAGGAAGATATCGAAGCCGGCGAAGGGCTGTCGCAAGCACCGTTGCCGGACTGGGTTTTTGCCGGCCCGGTGGCCGAAGCCGCCGGGGTGCATGGCGACGCGGGTTCGTGGTCGGCCAGCGCGCAAGCCTTTGTACCGCGCAGCGCCTTGCCGGTGTATCAGCGTCAGGTATTCCGCGCGCCGATTATCGGTGAATTCGCGGGTGAAAACGGACGCAATCCGCTGAGTTTCGGCAAGACCCTGTTCGAAAACGATGGTGTGCGGGCTTGGGTCGATACCACCGCGGGTCAGGACGATGTGGTGATTGTCTCGTTCAAGAGCAAGCTGAACACCATTGGACCCGAGGTGCTGGAAGGTTTGGTCCGCGCGGTTGAAATCGCCGAAAGCGATTATCGTGCGCTGGTGATCTGGCAGCCGACTTCGTTGAAGTTGGGCGCGCCGGGCGGTCCGTTCTCCGCAGGCGCCAACCTCGAAGCCGCGATGCCCTTGTTTATGACCAAGGGTGCGGCCGGTCTGGAGCCTTTTGTGCATGGCTTCCAAACCACCATGCAGCGCATCAAGTACGCGAATGTGCCGGTGGTTGCGGCCATTTCGGGGATCGCGCTGGGCGGCGGTTGTGAGTTGAGTCTGCATTGCGCGCGCCGGGTGGCGCATTTTGAAACCTATATCGGCCTGGTCGAAGTGGGGGTCGGTCTGGTGCCGGCCGGCGGCGGTCTGAAAGAAGCCGCGATTCGCGCCGCGGATGCGGCACGGGCAACCAGCGCGCCGGGTAATCTGTTGCCGTTCCTGCAGGGTTCGTTCGAGAACGCGGCGATGGCCAAAGTTTCGGGCTCGGCGATCGAAGCGCGTGAAATGGGGTACCTGAAAGCCACCGATCCTATCGTCTTCAACGTCTTTGAATTGCTCGACACCGCCCGTGGCGAAGCGCGTGCCCTGGCCGCCAGCGGTTATCGCGCGCCGTTGCGCGCCAAGGCGATTCCGGTCGCCGGCCGTTCCGCGATTGCCACCATCAAGGCCAGTCTGGTGAATATGCGCGACGGGCGTTTTATCTCGCCGCACGACTACCTGATTGCCAGTCGCATCGCCGAAGCCATTTGCGGCGGTGATGTCGAGGCAGGCAGCCTGGTTGACGAAGAGTGGTTGCTGGCGCTTGAGCGCCGTGCATTTGTTGAATTGCTGGGCACCCCCAAGACCCAGGAACGGATCATGGGCATGCTGCAAACGGGCAAGCCGGTCCGTAACTAACAGGTCGCTGAAAGCACACAGGAGTAAAGAGATGAGCAAGATGCTGCAAGATGCCTATATTGTCGCTGCGAGCCGCACCCCCATCGGCCGGTCCGGACGAGGTGTATTTCGCCATACCCGTCCCGACGAACTGCTGGTCGCCGCACTGCGCGCAGCGCTCGCCCAAGTGCCGGGCCTGGACCCCGCACTGATCGAAGATGCGATTATCGGCTGCGCCATTCCGGAAGCCGAGCAAGGCCTGAACGTGGCGCGCATGGGCGCACTGCTGGCTGGCCTGCCGAAATCGGTGGGCGGGATTACCGTCAACCGCTTTTGCGCCTCGGGTGTTTCCGCACTGGCGATGGCGGCCGACCGGATTCGCGTCGGCGAGTCCGAGGTGATGATTGCCGGCGGCTGCGAATCGATGAGCATGGTGCCGATGATGGGCAACAAGCCGTCGATTTCGCCGCATATCTTCGATCGTGACGAAGATATCGGTATTGCCTACGGCATGGGCTTGACCGGCGAACGGGTCGCCGATCAATGGAAAATCAGCCGCGAAGCGCAGGATGCGTTTGCCCTGCATTCGCACCAGAAAGCGATTGCGGCCCAAGAAGCCGGTGAATTCACCGACGAAATCGTTCCGGTCACGGTGCTTGAGCGGCGTCCCGACCTGGCTACCGGCCAGATCGTCACCGACTCGCGGATTATCACGCTGGACGAAGGTCCGCGTCCCGATACCAGCCTTGAAGGCTTGGCCAAGCTGCGCCCGGTGTTTGCCAACAAGGGTTCCGTGACGGCGGGTAACAGCTCGCAGACCTCGGACGGTGCCGGTGCCATGATTCTGGTGTCGGAGAAGATCCTGAAGCAATTCAACCTGACGCCGCTGGCGCGTTTCGTCAGCTTTGCGGTGCGCGGTGTGCCGCCCGAAATCATGGGGATCGGCCCGAAAGAGGCGATTCCCGCGGCGCTAAAGGCTGCCGGCCTGAAGCAGGACGATATCGACTGGATCGAGCTGAACGAGGCGTTTGCCGCGCAGTCGCTGGCGGTGATCCAGGACTTGGGTCTGGACCCGAGCAAGGTCAACCGCATGGGCGGCGCGATTGCGCTGGGTCATCCTTTGGGCGCGACCGGTGCGATTCGTGCCGCAACCGTGGTGCATGCACTGCGCCGTCACAACCTGAAATATGGCATGGTGACGATGTGTGTGGGTACCGGTATGGGTGCGGCGGGGATTATCGAACGTATGTAATGCCGTCGCCACGTCAGGCAATTGTCTAATGCAGTTGTCTAACCTGGCAAGCGGGTGCCCGTGTTATGCCAGCCGGCGTAGTGCCGGCACCCGTGGTGCTTTTCAGCGCACCCTATCTCCTTAAGCGAGAACCAAATGGACCACGCAAGCGTAGCGAATTCAGGCGTCGTGATTGAACAAGCCGATGGCCTGCTGATACTGGGTTTCGATCGCCCGGAAAAGAAAAATGCCATTACCGGGGCGATGTATCAGTTGTTGGCCGATGCACTGGCGCGTGCCGAAACCGACCCGGCGGTGCGCGCGATTTTATTTCGCGGCAGCGACAAGATTTTTAGCGCCGGCAACGATCTTGAAGATTTTATGCAACGGCCGCCCAGCGGCCCGGATGCGCCGGTGCTGCAGTTTTTACGGCGCATCAGCGGTGCCGGCAAACCGCTGCTGGCAGCCGTAGCGGGCCCCGCGGTCGGCATCGGTACGACCCTGCTGCTGCATTGCGATATGGTGTATGCAGCCGATAATGCGCGTTTCTCGCTGCCGTTCGTACCGCTGGGTTTATGCCCGGAAGCCGCGTCGAGCTTGTTGTTGCCGCGTATCGCGGGTTATCAGCGCGCGGCCGAAAAACTGCTGACGGGCGATGCCTTCGACGCCCAGGAAGCGCTGGCGATGGGCATCGTCAACAAGGTCTTGCCGCCGGCGGAATTGCTGGCCTATGCGACGGCCCAGGCACGCAAGTTGATTGCCCTGCCGGCGGCGTCGTTACGCGTTACCAAAGCCTTGATGAAAGGCGGTACGGCGGGCGCGGTCGAAATTGCCACCACCATGGATGCCGAACTGACCCGTTTCTCGCACATGCTGCGAGCACCGGAAGCGCGTGAAGCCATGACGGCATTCTTCGAAAAACGCAAACCGGACTTTTCGCAGTTCGATTGAGCTGGGCTTGCGGTTTGCTTGAGGTTGACTTGCGCTTCAATTGAAATTTACCTGAGGTCCGGCTTAAGTGCCGGACCGGGTCGCCACCTCACCGGCCCCATGCCCCGGCGTGTATTCCACATAACCGTTTTCACGGCAAAAGCTGACCAGGCGCACACCGGCCTGGTGCGCGATCTTGACCGCCAGCGACGACGGCGCGGAAATCGTCGCCAACATGGCAATATCCATCCGCGCAGCCTTGCGCACCAATTCATAACTGGCGCGGCTCGACATAAAGACGAAGCCCTGCTGCAGCGACTCCCGTTTGAGCACCAGGTGGCCGATCAGTTTGTCCAAGGCATTATGCCGACCGACGTCCTCGAACACCTGGCGCACCGATCCTTGCGCATCGCACCAGGCGGCCGCGTGCACCCCGCCGGTGAGTTTCATCAATGCCTGATGGGCCGGCAACTGGTGCGCGGCTTGCCGCACGGCGTCGGGCGACAGGGTGCGGAGAAAACCGTGATCCGAGACGTGTTCCGGCTGTAAATCCAGCAGTTCAATGCTTTCGATGCCGCATACGCCGCAGCCGGTGCGTCCGGCCAAGGCACGGCGCTTATCCTTGAGACCGGCGAACGCCTGCTGCACGATGGTCAGATGCACGGCTGCCTGATCCTCGCCGAACTCGACTTCGATATCCTGAATCTCGCGCCCGGAAGCGACGATGCCTTCAGTCAGGGCAAAGCCGGCGGCAAAGGCTTCGAGGTCGCACGGGGTCGTCATCATGACCGCATGTGAGATACCATTGAATACCAGCGCCACCGGCCATTCTTCGGCGATGCGGTCGACCGTGGGCTGGGGGGCGCCGGATTGATAGCGGACGGCGGCATGTTCCAGCCAGCCGGTTTTTTCTGTCTCGGATTCGTGCGGCATAATATTCCTGGCTATTCCCGGCCTAAATGTATACGCGGCGCTGCGATGTTTTAGCGGCATCGCAGCGCCGGGGCAAAACCCGCCTAATTGTTGCAATGCTCAATCCTATGCCACTTCGCGCTCACCCGCTGTTGTTCGAATTCGAAATCCTGTCGTCGGAAAATCTTGGTTTTATTCCGATGTGCATCCGTTTTAACCTGGATCGTTGCGGTATCCGCATCACGCTGGCGCAATGGCAAGCCTTGCCGCATGCCGAGCGCGTCGAGTTCACCCGCTATCCGCTGGCCGATTCGGACGCGGCGGCGCAGACTTTTGCCCATGCCCTGGCCGCACGGCTTGCCGCCGCAGCTTTGGGCGCGCCGGCTGCGGCCGCGGACGCGCCCGATTTGGCCTGGACCCGCACGACTCAAGTACCGGCCGGCTTGCTGCAACAGTATGCTTTGCATCATTTGGCGCCGATAACCGAGCCGGTGTGGGGACATTTGCCGGAATTCCAGCGCTACGTGCTGAATAAATTATCTCGGCGCGCCACGGCAAATCACGATTTTTTGGCGGCTTTAAGAGAATTTGGCTTGCCGACGGCTGCCTAGTCGCCTTTTATCACCGAACCTCATTAAAATGAGATGAGCCGCGCAAGCAAAGATTTACCGTGGCGACCGCCGCGTCGAGCTGTTTATCCATAAGATAAACACGCTTGCCATTTTTTTAAGTCAGCATCTTGATCCAGGGCCGAACCGGGACGCCGGGGGCGGGTGCTGCCGTAAGGTCCAACCAAAAGCTTGGAGCCGTGATTTACCACGAGAAATGATGCCATCCAACCTTCAGCGATGTGACGTAATGCCGGGTTGTGCCGCCCAGACGAGCGGGACATGATGCCGCATTGGCTTGATCTCATCCATTGGCCGGGTGCGCCGCTGCAGGACGGGCAGAGCGGGTTGTTCGAGGGCCGGCTGCTGTATTTTCAACATGCTGTCGAGGCGGTCTCGGGCACGGGCGCCGCACAGGCCGCCTCTTATAGTCACGAAATCATTGCCGCGCTGATCGGTTTTATCGTCGCCACCCTGTGTTTCAGCACCTATCGCAGCCTGGCTCAAGCGCAGTTCAATTTATGGCGTTTTTTATTTGGCCAGGGTCATCCGCGCCGGCGCGAGCGCGACGCGCGCTTTCGTGAAGTCTTCGACGGACACCCGGTGCCGATGTGGGTGTACGACAACGAGACCTTTCTCTTTGTGGCGGTCAACACCGCGGCAGTACAGCAATACGGCTATACCGAGCGCGAGTTTTGCGAAATGTCGATTCGCGGCATTTGCGCGCCGGAAGATCTGGCGCGGCTTGAATTCCATCTGACGCGGCATGATCGTGTTGCCGACGACCGGGTACACAGTGCGGGCGGGGTATGGAAACAATTGCGTAAAGACGGCAGCCTGATTAATGCCGATCTTTCCTACCACGGGCTGACCTTTCACGGACGGGCTGCGGTATTCGTCCTGGCCAACGATGTGACCGACTATATGAATGTCGAGGCGCAAGTGCATCGCGCCAACCAGATGCTGGAAGGCATCATCGATAACATCCCGCAGCGGATCTTCTGGAAAGACGAACACTCAAGATTTCTCGGTTGCAACCTGGCTTACGCGCGCGATGTCGGGTTGGTCTATCCGGAGCAGATCATCGGCAAACAGGATGCCGATTTGCCGTGGCGCAAGCAGGCGGATAAATTTCTCGCCGATGAGCGGGAGATCATGAACAGCGGCATCCCCAAGATGAATTTCGAAGAGTCCTGGGAAGATAGCGCCGGGGTGCATCGAACGGTGCTGACCAGCAAGATTCCCCTGATGAACAGCGAGGGCAAGATCTTCGGCATCCTGGGTGCTTTCAGCGATGTCACCGAGCAACGGCGCTCCGACTTGGCCCTGCGTTTGCAAAGCCGCGCGCTGGATGCCAGCGTGAATGCGATCATGATTACCGCGCCGACCGAGGGCGGCAATATCATTGAGTACGTGAACCCGGCTTTCAAACGGATCACGGGTTACGACGCATCCGAGGCGCTGGGCCACGATTGCCGCTTCCTGCAGCGGGACGACCGCGACCAGGAAGGGCTGCAACTGATACGCGATGCCTTGCGCGCCGGCCGCGAAGTGAGCGCGGTACTGCGCAATTACCGCAAGGATGGGGTGTTGTTCTGGAATCAACTGTACATTGCGCCGGTGCCGGATGCCGATGGGCTTACGACGCATCACATCAGCGTGATCAACGACGTCACCGAGCTGATTCAATACCAGGAACAACTTGAGTATCAAGCCAACTACGATACCTTGACCCGCATGCCCAATCGTAATTTGCTGCGCGATCGGCTGGAGCAGGCATTGGCCCGGGCCGGCCGGGTCCAGGGGCGGTTGGCGGTGATTTTTATCGATCTGGACGGATTCAAGAACGTCAATGACGGCCTGGGCCATAGCGTGGGCGATAAGCTGCTGGCCGTGATTGCGGAACGTCTGGCGCAGTGTGCCCGTTCCAGCGATACCGTGGCGCGCCACGGCGGCGACGAATTTGTGGTGGTGCTGAGCGACCCGGCCGACGAAAATGCGGTAATGGCCTGGATGGAACGCGCCCGCATTGCAATTGCCGAGCCGATGTGGATTGACGATACCGAGCTGTATGTCGGTTGCAGCATGGGGGCGAGCCTGTTCCCCCAGGACGGCAACGATCCCGAGACTTTGCTGAAAAAAGCCGACTTGGCGATGTACCGCGCCAAAGACATGGGACGCAATACCTATCAGTTTTACCAGCCCGAGATGAACAGCACGGTCGGCACGCGGCTGGATCTGGAGCGGCGGTTGCGGCGCGCTTTGCGCGATGGGGAATTCTTGCTGCATTATCAACCGCAGGTGAATTTGCTCACCGAGCAGATTATCGGTGTCGAAGCGCTGGTGCGTTGGCAGGATCCCGAAATCGGTCTGATCATGCCGGGCGGCTTTATTACGGTAGCCGAAGAATGCGGCCTGATCAGCCTGCTGGGCGAATGGGTGTTGCGTGAAGCATGCCGGCAAAACAAAGCCTGGCAAATGGCAGGCCTGCCGCCGGTATGTGTTTCGGTGAACTTGTCGGCGCGGCAATTCCATCAGAAAAATATTGCGGCACAGGTCAAGGCGGTGCTCGAAGAAACCGGCCTTGAGCCGCAATACCTGGAGCTGGAGTTGACCGAAAGCGCCATCATGCGCAACGCCGACGAGGCTGCCGCGATGCTGGCCGAATTACGCGCAGTCGGCGTGGGCCTGGCCATCGACGATTTTGGCACGGGCTATTCAAGCCTGAGTTATCTCAAGCGATTCCAGGTGGATCGGCTTAAAATCGATCGCTCGTTTGTCAGCGATATCGGGCGCAATGCCGACGATGAGGTGATCACCTCGGCGATCATTACGCTGGCGCATTCGCTGCAGTTACGGGTGATTGCCGAAGGGGTGGAGACGGCGGAGCAACTCGCCTTTCTGAAACAACGCTCATGCGACGAGATGCAAGGCTATTATTTCTCCAAGCCTCTGCCGCATGAGAGTATCCCGGCCTTGCTGACGATGCCGCGAGCGGCGTAATTTCTGCGTAATTTATAAAGCGGGCAACTGGCGTGGTTTGCGGTCGTCGCCGGTGGCGACATAGGTCAGGGTTGCTTCGGTGACTTTGACGGTACCGCCCATCCTCATCCGCTGTGCATACACTTCGACCGAGACCGTGACGGAGGTGTTGCCGGTTTTAACGATATCGGCGTAAAAACTCAATAAATCGCCGACAAATACCGGTTGCTTGAACAGAAACGAATTCACCGCGACCGTTGCAACCCGTCCATTGGCCCGCTGGGTCGCCGGGATCGAACCGGCGATATCGACTTGCGCCATGATCCAGCCGCCGAATACGTCGCCATGGATATTGGCATCGGTGGGTTGGGCCATGACACGCAAGGCAGGTGATTTTTCGTTCGGCAGTGTTAAGTTTTCTTCAGTCATGGTCCGATCTCTTCTGATTATATAAAATGAGCGCCCGCCTGTGGGTCAGCTACTCTTCTGCGACAATACACCTAATTCTACGCAGCACGGACCTCGCTGTCCGATCCTCTCTTACCGCAAAGAACTGACATGCGCCGATATGCTGCAAATGCCGAACCCGCGGCCCCCGTAATCAGCCGCTCGCGTAGCGATTGGCAGACGATACTGTCGCTGATGCCTTACCTGGCCGCCTACAAGATGCGCGTCGGTTTCGCCTTGGCCTGCCTGATCGCGGCCAAAGTCGCCAACCTCGGTGTGCCGATTGTGATGAAAGCCATCGTCGACCGCTTGACCCCGGCGGCGCACTTGAAACTATTGCTCGGCAGCGGTGCGCCCGGGGTCGCGCTGATCGCGGTCAGCGGCATCGGTTTGCTGGTGGTGGCGTATGCCATGGTACGGTTATCCACCGCGATTTTGACCGAACTGCGCGAAATCCTGTTTATCAAAGTGACGCAGAGCGCGGTGCGCCAACTGGCGCTGCAGGTATTCCGCCACCTGCATTCGCTGTCGTTGCGTTTCCATCTGGAGCGGCAGACGGGCGGCATGTCGCGCGATATCGAGCGGGGCACGCGCGGAATCCAGACAGTGATTTCCTATTCGCTCTATAGCATCTTGCCGACCCTGATCGAGGTCGGTCTGGTGCTGGGGTTTTTTATCATCAAGTACGAGGCGTATTACGCTGTCGTCACCTTGATCGCCTTGGTCTCGTATATCGTATTTACCATCAAGGTCACCGAATGGCGCACCCATTTCCGGCGCACCATGAACGATCTCGATTCGCGCGCCAATACCCGCGCCATCGATTCGCTGCTGAATTACGAAACCGTCAAATATTTTGGCAATGAGGAATACGAAGCGCAACGGTATGACGAAAATTTGCAGCACTTCCGTAGCGCTGCGATCAAGTCGCAGAATTCGCTCTCGTTGCTAAATGGGGGCCAGCAGGCCATCATCGCCACCGGCCTGGTCTTCATCCTATGGCGGGCGACCCAGGGCGTGATCGCCGGCAAGCTGACCCTGGGCGACCTGGTGCTGGTCAACACCTTTATGCTGCAGTTGTATATTCCGCTGAATTTCCTCGGCGTGATTTATCGCGAACTCAAGCAAAGCCTGACCGATATGGATCGGATGTTCGCCCTGATGGAAGCGAATCGCGAAATTGCCGATTTGCCGCAAGCTCCGGAACTTAAGGTGGGCGGCGCGCAAGTTGCTTTCGAACAAGTCGATTTCTCTTATGATCCGGCGCGCCAGATTTTGCATCATGTCGGTTTTACCATCGCCGCCGGTACCACCACGGCGGTGGTCGGGCATAGCGGCTCGGGTAAATCGACCCTGGCCAGATTGCTGTTCCGGTTCTACGATTTGCCGCGCGAAGGCCGTGGGCGGATCACGGTCGACGGCCAGGATATTCGCGATGTGACCCAGCATTCGCTGCGCGCGGCGATCGGCATCGTGCCGCAGGACACGGTCCTGTTCAACGATACGATCTATTACAACATTGCTTACGGCCGGCCCGAAGCCTCGCGCGAGCAAGTCATCGCGGCGGCGCGCGCAGCGCACATTCATGACTTTATCGAGAGTTTGCCCAAGGGTTACGAAACCTCGGTCGGCGAACGCGGTTTAAAACTGTCCGGCGGGGAAAAGCAAAGGGTGGCGATTGCGCGGACCCTGCTTAAAGATCCGGAAATTCTGATTTTCGACGAAGCAACGTCGGCGCTGGACTCGCGCTCGGAACGCGCGATCCAGCATGAGCTGGATCAGATCGCACGGAATCGCACCACCTTGATTATTGCGCACCGCTTGTCCACCGTCATTCATGCGCAACAGATTATCGTGATGGATCACGGCCGCATTGTCGAACGCGGAACCCACGCCGAACTGCTGCTTCAGGAAGGTTTGTACGCCCAGATGTGGGCCTTGCAGCAACAACGGGCTCAGGTTGCCCAAGCGGTGGAAGCGCTGGCCGATGAGTTGGGCGATGCGTTGGCAGATAAGCCGGCGTTGGCCGTCTTGCCGGGGATTCCAGCTTGACCCCGCGCTCGCGTCCGGCCGGCATGAGCCGGGGCCGGCAAAGGGTGGGGCTGCGGCGTGACCTTGCTGGTTTGATGCAACCCAGGCGGAGTATCCGATGGATTTAAAGTGGCTGGAAGATTTTGTCTCCTTGGCCGAAACGCGCAGCTTCAGCCGCTCGGCCGAATTGCGGCATGTGACGCAGCCGGCTTTTTCGCGGCGCATTCAAGCACTTGAGGCTTGGTTGGGCACCGAACTGATCGACCGCTCGGTGTATCCGACCCGCTTCACCCAGGCCGGCCAGGTGTTCCATGAGCAAGCCCTGACCCTGTTGTCGCAAATGCGCGAGACGCGGGCGCTGCTGCGCGGCCAGGCGGGCGCCGCGAACACGACCATCGAATTTGCCTTGCCGCATACCTTGTCGCTGACGTTTTTCCCCCGTTGGCTGCAGCGCATCGCCGCCCGGCTGGAGACTGCGTCCGCGCCTGATGCCCTGAGCGTTCCGGCCTTGAATACACGCTTGCGCGCCTTGAATGTGCATGATGCCTTGCTGTCGTTGGTGGAGGGCGGCTGCGATCTGGTGATGGGTTATCACCACCCCAGTCATCCGGTGATGCTGGACCCGGCGCGTTACGACATGGCGGTGCTGGGCCGCGAGACCATGAGCCCGTTTTCCGCGCCCCTGGGCGAACCCGTGCCGGGGGGCGGTGAACCCCGCCACGCGCTGCCGATCATCGGTAACAGCGAGAAAATTGGCGCTACCGGCCAAGGTGCGGCCGGCGTAGGCGCTACCGGCCAAGGCGCTACCGCTACAGCTTCCGGCAGCGGAAACGCCAATGCCCGCGCGCCCTTTTTGGCTTACACCCTGAATGCCTACCTGGGGCGCATGACCGCCTACATCATTGCCAATACCCCTGTGCCCCTGGGTCTGGAGAAGGTCTACGAGACCGACATGGCGGAAGGGTTGAAAGCCATGACCACGGCCGGTCACGGCATTGCCTTTTTACCGCATAGCGCGGTCGCCGATGAATTGCTGAGCGGGCGGCTGGTGCGGCTGGATGCGCCGGGGTCGGGGCCATATGCGGAAAAATTGACGATTTCGATGGAAATTCGCTTGTATCGCGACCGGCTGGCGGCCCAAAACAGCGACGCGCACCAGGCGTTGATCAGCCGGGTATGGGAAGTAGCGCTTGCCGAGGCGGCCGAGGTGAGCGCCCGCTGACGCAATTTTTTGCCGTGCCGCCCCCAAAATGGCTGGGGATCGAAGCATATACATGCGGCAAGCGGGCGTTATCGTTGAGTTTTATCCGATTATGCAAAAAATGCATAATCGGATAAGCAAACGGCATTGGATTTCAATTCCAAGTTTTTTGACAATGGCGCCACTCGTTTCGAGTCACGACCGTCGGAGAAAAGCTTGATGTCGCAAGAACAGAAAGTCGAACACGCCATTCCTTCGTACCTCAACCCCGACCATCTCGGTCCCTGGGGCGCGTATTTGCAGCAAGTCGATCGCGTCGCACCCTATCTGGGTTCGCTGTCACGCTGGATCGAAACCCTGAAGCGCCCGAAGCGCGCGCTGATCGTCGATGTGCCGATTCATCTCGACAACGGCACGGTCGCCCACTTCGAGGGTTACCGGGTTCAACACAATATTTCGCGAGGTCCGGGCAAGGGCGGCGTGCGTTATCACCAGGACGTCACACTGTCCGAAGTGATGGCCTTGTCGGCCTGGATGTCGGTCAAAAATGCGGTGGTCAACGTGCCTTACGGCGGTGCCAAGGGTGGTATCCGGGTTGACCCGCGCAAGTTGTCCAAGGGTGAGCTGGAGCGTATGACGCGCCGCTACACCAGTGAAATCGGCATCATCATCGGACCGAACACCGATATTCCGGCACCGGACGTCAACACCAATGAACAGGTGATGGCATGGATGATGGATACCTATTCGATGAACCAGGGGCAAACCTCCACCGGGGTCGTGACCGGCAAACCGATCTCGCTGGGCGGCTCGCTGGGCCGTCGCGAAGCGACCGGCCGCGGAGTGTTTGTGGTGGCCTGCGAAACCGCTCGTCATCTGGGTCTGGAGATTGCCGGAGCGCGTGTCGCGGTGCAGGGTTTTGGCAACGTGGGCGGGATTGCCGCCAAGTTGTTCGCCGAAGCCGGCGCCAAAATCGTCGCGGTGCAGGATCATACGGGCACCATCGCCAAACCGTCTGGCCTCGACGTGACAGCATTGCTGGCTCATGTGGCGGAACACGGCGGGGTCGGCGGCTTTGCTCAAGCGGAAGCGATTGCCGCGGACGATTTTTGGGGCATTGAAACCGAGATCCTGGTCCCGGCCGCGCTTGAAGCGCAAATCACCAGCCGCAATGCCAATCGGATCCGCACCAAGATCGTGGTTGAAGGCGCCAACGGCCCGACCACCCCGGAAGCCGATGACATTTTGAGCGACAAGGGCATCATGGTGATCCCCGACGTGATTGCCAATGCCGGTGGGGTGACGGTGTCGTACTTTGAATGGGTGCAGGATTTTTCCAGCTTCTTCTGGTCGGAAGAGGAAATCAATCTGCGCCTTGAACGGGTGATGCGTGAAGCCTTTACCGCTGTGTGGCAAGTTGCCAGCGAGCACAAGGTATCGGTTCGTACCGCGGCGTTTATTGTGGCGTGTACCCGGATCTTGATTGCGCGCGATTTGCGCGGTCTGTACCCCTAAGTTCTGCTGCGCCCCTAGCGCTGGATGATCAGGCCACATACAGATTAGTCATTTCTGTATGTGGTCTTGTTGTTTCACGGCGCGACACAATAGCGATATCATCGTGATGCTCGATCCGCCCACGCAACAAACGGGGGCGATACCCTTAACCAAGGTTGGCACGATGATTTCCCTGAAAAACGTTTCCAAATGGTATGGCGCTTTCCAGGTGCTGAACGATTGCAGCACCGAAGTAAAAAAAGGCGAGGTAGTGGTGGTCTGCGGCCCGTCGGGCTCGGGCAAGTCGACCTTGATCAAGACCATCAACGGGCTTGAGACGATTCAGCAAGGTGAGATTGTCGTCGACGGAATCTCCGTCGGCTCGCCCCAGACCAATCTGCCCAAGCTGCGCGCCCGCGTGGGCATGGTCTTTCAGCACTTCGAATTATTTCCCCACCTGTCGATTACCGAAAACCTGACGCTGGCCCAAATCAAAGTATTGGGCCGCAGCCGCAAGGAAGCACTGGCCAAAGGCGCCATGCTGCTGGAGCGGGTTGGGCTCAATCCGCATGCGGATAAATTTCCCGGGCAGCTCTCGGGCGGTCAGCAGCAACGGGTTGCGATCGCGCGGGCTTTGTCGATGGATCCGATCGCCATGTTATTCGACGAACCGACCTCGGCGCTCGATCCGGAAATGATCAATGAAGTGCTGGATGTGATGGTCGAGCTGGCGCAGGACGGCATGACCATGATTTGCGTGACCCACGAAATGGGTTTTGCCAAAAAAGTGGCGCATCGGGTGGTATTCATGGATCAGGGCGCGATCGTCGAAGATGTGCCCAAGACCGAGTTTTTCGCCAATCCGCGATCGGAACGAGCGCGGGACTTTCTGGCGAAAATCCTGCATTGACCCGTGCAGGGCGCCCCCGAGTCAATTAATACTCGACATCCTCGCAATCCACCGCCAGTTCAATCAGCGGTTCGGCCGGCAGCGCCGGCGAGAGCGCGCCCGCCGCGTCGGGCACGCCGCGGCACAGCGGCTTGCCGGCTTTTTCAAGCACTTCGGGCGGCACCGGAATATTGGTTTTGAGGGTCAACTCGCCATCCTGGAACATGGACAGGTCGCCGGGTTTGAAGGCGGTCCAGATTTCGTCGTCGGTCAGGGGCTGAGTGGCAATCACCGCAACCTGGTCTTCCGGCGTGGTGTAGCGGGCAAAGTCGATCGACATGTCGGCATCGATCAAGTGCGCGGTCGAAAACGGCCAGCGGCGCACCAGATATTGCAGATGCGTCGAACAATGGGTGAACTGAGCCTGGCCGTTCGACATCAGGAAATTGAATACGCCGTGTTGCGTGATGACCCGGGTCAAGTCGGCAAGCGCTGCGAACAGTTCGGGCAAAGGCGGCTGTTCCGCACCCGGGAAACGTTCGCGCAAGCCCTGCAAAATGCTGCAGAAAGCGAGCTCGCTGTCGGTGGTTCCAACCGGCTGGTAGTGGCCGGTCAAGGTCGGCGCGTAATCCTGAAGATCGCCGTTGTGGGCGAAAATCCAGTGCCGGCCCCATAATTCACGCATGAACGGGTGGCAGTTTTCCAGCTCGATGCGCCCTTGTGTGGCTTTACGGATATGGGCGATGGTGTTTTTCGACTTGATCGGATAACGCTTGATCAAGTCGGCAATCGGCGAACTGCATGAGGCATGCTGGTCGATAAACAGGCGGCAGGCCTTGTCTTCGAAGAATGCAATACCAAAACCGTCTGCATGATGATCGGTGACCCCGCCGCGGGCCGCGAAGCCGGTGAACGAAAACGTCACGTCGGTCGGGGCAGCACAGTTCATTCCGAGAAGTTGGCACATGGGTTACTTTTAGATCAGTGATACAAGCCAGCATGACGTTACCGAGGCACACAAGCCGGTACAATCAGCATGTATAGAGGATAGCACCGGCCTCACCGCGGCAAAAGCCGAATAAATGCTTTGATGCGCTGAAAACAGCATAAGGCGCGGTTTTACCGCAACACCCGCCGGGTTTTAGCCGATTGGCCGGCCGATCTCCGGCAGTAAGCTCCGGCAGTAAGCTCCAATAACCGATAACTTGATACCAACATCGTCAATGACAGCCGCTCCCGCCCAGCCCAGTAACCCTAACGAAACCCAGACACTGCCTCAGACGCTGCCTCAGACATTGACTTTCACCCGCCCGGATGACTGGCATTTGCATGTGCGTGACGGTGCGATGCTGGCGGCGGTGCTGCCGCATACGGCACGGCAATTCGGCCGGGCCATCATCATGCCTAATCTGCGCCCGCCCGTGACCACCACCGAGCAAGCCATGGCTTATCGGCAGCGGATCCTGGCCGCATTGCCGCCGGGTGCCGTGTTCGAGCCGCTGATGACTTTGTATTTGACCGACAATACGCCGCCTGAGGAAATCCGCCGCGCGCATGCCTCGGGCCTGGTCCATGGGGTCAAGCTTTACCCGGCGGGAGCCACCACCAATTCCGATGCGGGCGTGACCAGTCTGGCGAAATGCGCCAAGACGCTGGAAGTGATGCAGCAACTGGGCATGCCGTTACTGGTGCATGGCGAAGTGACCGACAGCGACATCGATTTGTTCGACCGCGAAAAAGTATTTATCGACCGCGTGATGATTCCGTTGCGTCGCGATTTTCCGGCCCTCAAAGTGGTGTTCGAACACATCACCACCCGGGACGCGGCGGACTACGTACGCGATGCAACAGCGGCACCGGGCACTTTGGCCGCCACCATCACGGCGCATCACCTGCTGTATAACCGCAATGCGATTTTCCAGGGCGGCATCCGCCCACACTATTATTGTTTGCCGGTGCTCAAGCGCGAAACTCACCGCGTCGCGCTGGTGCAAGCCGCCGTCTCGGGCAGTCCGCGGTTTTTTCTGGGCACCGATAGCGCCCCGCATGCCAAGGGTTTGAAAGAGCATGCTTGCGGCTGTGCCGGTTGCTATACCGCGCTGCATGCACTGGAGCTTTACGCCGAGGCGTTCGACGCGGCCGGCGCGCTCGACAAGCTTGAAGGTTTTGCCAGCTTCTTCGGCGCCGATTTTTACGGTCTGCCGCGTAATCCCGGCAGCGTCACCTTGCGCCGCGAGAGCTGGACCTTGCCGGCCGAGTTTCTCGCCGATGAATTGCCGGTGGTGCCGTTGCGCGCCGGTGAGTCTATCGCTTGGCGTTTGCTCTGAGCCCGCGCGGTACACATTGACGCCGGGTGCCGCATGCTAAATCCGAATCCGGCACCCCACGCCTTGAACCCTGAGGCCGGCGTGCAGCTTGCCGACCAATTGCGGGCGGTCGACTGGACCTGCGCCTGGCTGACGGCAGTCGCCGCGCGCAGCCGGCAATGGCAGCAGGTTTTGCCCAGCGGGGCGCCTGCTTGGCGCGCGGAAATGAACCGCCAGGCGCTGGCGCAACAACTGGCAACCGAGGGCGGCGCGGTGCCTCTGCCCGCCGCATCGGAGGCGGTACAGGCGCTTGTCGCGGCGCCCATGCCGGTGCGTTTTGTGGCGCAGGACGAGTTGCCGGCGGGCAGGGCCTATGAAGCACATATCGCGGCAAGCGGCGCGGTACCCACCCGCGCCAATCTCCATGATTTTTTCAATGCGGCGATGTGGTTTGCGTTCCCGCAAATCAAGGCCGCATTAAACGCGCGTCAGGCCCGTCAGATTGCCGTCGACGGGATCCAGCCGACGCGCGGCGGAGTCCGCGATGCGCTGACCTTATTCGACGAGAATGCGCTCTTGCTGGCCTGCGCCGACCGTTCACTGAGCGATGCGTTACGCGGTTTCGACTGGCATACGCTGTTTGTCGAGCGACGCGACGCGTGGGGGCGCTTGTGCGAAGCGCGGCCATTCGGCCATGCTTTGCTGGAAAAACTGGTTGCGCCGTATAAGGCCATTACCGCCCATACCTGGATCGTCGAGGTGCCGCCCGCTTATTTCGGCTGGCCCGAGGCGCAACGGCAGGCTCATCTGGACCGGGTGGCGGCGGCTCAAGTGGCGTTGGTGCAAACCCCGCGCGATTTTGCGCCGCTGCCGGTGCTGGGTATTCCCGGCTGGTGGGCGGCCAATGCCGATGCCGCGTTTTATGCCGACCCGCAGGTATTCAGAAGTCGCCGCCGCGTCTCGGCCTGAGGCGGTAGCGGAGGGTGCGGTGGATACGTTGCGGGTCGCCGCGCACCGCCTGCCGTGCTACACTCGCGTCGCAAAGCGGGCCAGACAGTCGCCGCCTTCGTTAGAAGGGGGAGGAAAGTCCGGACTCCAACGGGCAGGGTGATGGCTAACGGCCATCCGTGGCAACACGCGGAACAGGGCAACAGAAAGCAAACCGCCGATGGCCCGGGCGCAAGTCCGGGATCAGGTAAGGGTGAAACGGTGCGGTAAGAGCGCACCGCGGCTGTGGCAACACAGACCGGCACGGTAACCTCCACCCGGAGCAATTCCAAATAGGCAGACGCGCATCGCTTGCGATGCAGGACGGCGCCTCCGTCTCGTCTGCGGGTAGGAAGCTTGAGCGCGTCAGTAATGGCGCGTCTAGAGGAATGACTGTCACGCGCAACGCTGAATATCGCGCTGCGTGCACAGAATCCGGCTTATCGGCCCGCTTTGTGTTTTACCCCGCCGCACCTGATGGGCGGGTCAGCCAACCGAAGCTGTTCAGGCTTCGATAATTTCGAACGAATGCGTCAGCTCGGCGGATTTCGCCAGCATGATCGACGCGGAACAATATTTCTCGTGCGACAGCGTGACTGCGCGCTCGACCGTCGACGGATTCAGATTGTGTCCGGTAACGGTGAAGTGAAAATGAATCTTGGTGAAGATTTTCGGATCTTGGCTGGCGCGCTCGGCTTTCAAGGCGGCCGTACAACCCTGCACTTCCTGGCGGCTTTTTTTCAGAATCATCACCACGTCGTAGGCCGTGCAACCGCCCGTGCCGAGCAAAACCATTTCCATCGGGCGCGGCGCCAGATTGCGTCCGCCGCCTTCCGGGGCGCCGTCCATCGCGACCAGATGGCCGCTGCCGGTTTCGGCGACAAAGGCCATGCCGTCATTACCCATCCAGCTTACCTTGCATTCCATTATTGGCTCCTAGTGTTGTCCAGTTCCGTAAATTGTTTGATGAATGCATGGGCGGAACCGGACACTAGCATCATCGAGCGAGCTATTGTAGACCTTTGTCAGGTATTTGAAATTATCGGGCCACCAGGAACAAGAATTGCCGGCCGATGGATGACGCGGCGCAGCATTAGGGTTAAGCCGTATGAGAGAAACAACATTTTTTTAGGGGTTTGCCTCTAGATGAAGAGCGGAATACGCCACTTTTAATTGTATAAGTATTTGTTTAAATTGAGTTTTTAATAATATTGTGACTTTTTTATGAATTTCATAATGTGGATTATGTTTTCATATTGTAAATATTCTTGCGGCCCTTCATGCCCTTGGCTATACTGAATTCATCGGTTGTCGAGTTTGACGACCTCCGCTGTCTCCTCCACCTCCTCCTTTGGTGGATTAAGCCCGAGCCATGAGTTCGGGTTTTTTTTATTCCGCCCGCCGGGCCCGTCAAGCGGTCAAAGCCGGTTTTTGGGTGCCTTTGGGTGCCATATCCAGCCGCTTCAAGCGTCACCCCGTCGCCATTCGGACCCCTCCGACACGCCGCGCCACACTTTTTTTGACGCAAGCCTGGAATTTCCCTTATAATTCAGGGCTTTTTCTGAATTTGCCCGCGGAAAAAGCACAGGGAGAGCCTGCAAAAATGCGTGGTTGCCGTCAAGTTTCATGCGGTCGCTTCAGCATATTAATAAGCAGGGAAATACAGAAAGGGCAGGTTATTTTTTTGGATCAATCATGAAGACGTTTTCCGCAAAAGCCCATGAGGTGACGCGTGAATGGTACGTGATTGACGCGACGGATAAAGTTCTGGGACGTGTCGCCAGCGAAGTGGCACGCCGTCTTCGCGGCAAGCACAAACCGGAATTCACCCCTCACGTCGATACCGGCGATTTCATCATCGTCGTCAATGCCGGCAAATTGAAAGTGACAGGCAACAAGGTCACCGACAAGAAGTACTACCGTCACTCGGGTTACCCGGGCGGTATTTATGAAACAACCTTTGGCAAGATGCAAGAACGCTTCCCGGGCCGCGCGCTCGAGAAAGCCGTGAAAGGCATGCTGCCGAAAGGCCCGCTCGGCTACGCAATGATCAAGAAGCTCAAGGTCTATGGCGACGCGACGCATCCGCATTCGGCTCAAATGCCGAAAGCGCTCGAGATCTAAGGAGCCCACATGATTGGTAATTGGAATTATGGTACCGGCCGCCGCAAGAGCGCAGTTGCACGCGTTTTCATCAAGGCTGGCACGGGCGCGATCGTTGTCAACGGCAAGCCGATCGCCGAGTATTTCTCGCGCGAAACCTCGCTGATGATCGTGCGCCAACCGCTGGAACTGACCAACCACTCTGTTACGTTCGACATCAAAGTCAACGTCAACGGTGGCGGTGAAACGGGTCAGGCCGGTGCAGTGCGTCACGGTATCACGCGCGCGCTGATGGACTACGACGCGACGCTGAAGCCGCAATTGTCGCACGCTGGCTTTGTCACGCGTGATGCTCGTGAAGTCGAACGTAAGAAAGTCGGCTTCCACAAAGCACGCCGCAGGAAACAGTTCTCGAAGCGTTAAGCTTCATTTTCCGGCCATTGGCTGGAAGAGTGCTGTCGAAAAACCGCCCGGTGCATTGCTCCGGGCGGTTTTTTGTTGATGCGCCCCCGCTTACCCCCAATTTATTGATTTGGATCAAGACCTTGCTGCTGGGATGTGTATCAGCACAGATCGCAAATCGGCTTTACAATGCGGTATAGGCGGTAAACGCGCATTTTTCGGAGAAGGTTCATGAATGCAGTATCTGAGGCTCCTGTTACGTCGGCCCCCGTTGTAGCAATGACGGGTCCGCTAGTCTTTACCGACAGCGCGGCTGACAAGGTTAAGCAACTGATTGAAGAAGAAGGCAACGCGGCGCTCAAGCTGCGCGTGTTTGTGCAGGGTGGAGGCTGCTCGGGCTTCCAGTACGGTTTCACTTTTGACGAAGAAGTCAACGAAGACGACACCGTGATGGACAAAAACGGCGTTCAGCTGCTGATTGACTCGATGAGCTACCAATATTTGGTCGGCGCCGAGATCGATTACAAAGACGATATCAATGGCGCGCAGTTTGTCATCAAGAACCCGAATGCCACCACCACCTGTGGTTGCGGCTCGTCGTTCTCGGCGTAAATAGTCCGCTTGGTTTTCGCGTAGTCCTAGCGTGCCCCGTAAGTTATAGACTTCCGGGGCATCGTTTTGTCGACGTTAATTTGATCGGCGCGGATCAGCGCGGATAAAGCGCGCCCAATACCCGCAGGCCGTCAGCGCCGGTAACGGCGGGTAAATTGCCGGGTTCGCGGGCCATAAACTGGCGCGCCAGCCAGGCAAAGGCAAACCCTTCCACTTGCAAGGGCGGCACGCCCAGTGCGTCGGTCCGCTCGGTTCGCACTGCCGGCAAGCCTGCATCGTCCAAGGCCTGTTTGATGGCATTGAGCAGGGCCAGATTAAACGCACCGCCGCCGCAAACAAAGAGCGCCTCGCAATCGGGGGCGTGACGGGCTATCTCGCGCGCGATGGCCGTGGCCGTCAGCGCCGTCAAAGTTGCCTGGACATCGGCTGGCGCCAAGCCGCCGCGCCCTACCAATTGGCTTTCCAGCCAAGCCGCGTTGAACAAGTCCCGGCCGGTGCTTTTCGGCGGTGGCAACGTGAAATAAGGCTCGCTGAGCAAATCGCCCAACAAACCTTCTACGACCCGGCCTTGCAGGGCAAACTGCCCTGCATCGTCGTAACGCTGCCCGGTGTGGCGCTGCACCCAGTAATCGAGCAAGGCATTACCCGGACCGCAATCGAAGCCGCGCACGCCGCCCCCGCTGGCTTCCAGTACAGTGATATTGCTGATGCCGCCGATATTGCAGATCACGCGCGTTTGTCCTGGACTGCCGAACAAGGTGGCGTGAAAGGCCGGTACCAGCGGCGCGCCCTGGCCATGTGCCGCAACGTCTCGGCTGCGGAAATCGGCGATCACGTTGATGCCGCTAAGTTCGGCCAGCAAGGCCGGATGATTGGTTTGCCGGGTGTAGCCGAGTTCGGGCCGGTGGCGTATGGTTTGACCATGTGCGCCGATGGCGCGCACTGCGGATGCGGGGATCCCGGTTTTCGCGCAGAGTTCGGCGCTGCACTGTGCATACAGACTGGCAAGTTGAATAGCGGCTTGCGCTTCTCTGGCAATTTCGTCGAAACCGGGCGTTTGCAATGCCAGCAAGGCCTCGCGCAGCGCCTCGGGAAACTCAAGCGCGACATGGGCGAGCGGTTTGGCTTGGCGTCCGCCGATAAACTCGACCGCCACGGCATCAACCCCATCGAGGCTGGTGCCCGACATCATGCCGAAATATACGCCGTCTGCTGAGTGAGGTGTCACGCCTGCTCCGTGTTGGATTTGCTCAATAACTGACGAGCACGGTCACGATTATCCCGCGAATGGGGCGCGCTGCGTAGCGTGCCGCGATGCAATTTGCCGGCCGGTGAGCGAACTCTTTTTGTGGGAGAGCAGGACCTCAGGAGTCAAATGCACAGCATTTCTGACTAGAGGTCGCAACATCACGTAAAATCAGGCACTTGTTGTGAGGCCGTAGCGTGATAGGAATTTTAGTTATGGCTGAGCGCCGTTTGCATACCGTCCAATCGACCATTTAGCCCCCGCCCCTAGTATGAGTACAGAGCACAATATACCCGCTAACCCGCCCGCCCTTTACCCGGTGACGGATGAGGTTCGGCACGCCATGGCCGTAGCCAAACGCGGCGTCGATGAATTGCTGGTCGAAGCTGAATTCGAGCAAAAATTGGCGCGTAGTGCCGTAACCGGCAAACCGCTGCGTATCAAACTCGGTCTGGATCCGACGGCGCCCGACATCCACATTGGACACACGGTAGTGCTCAATAAGATGCGTCAACTGCAGGATCTCGGCCATACGGTTATTTTCCTGCTCGGCGATTTTACTTCGCTGATCGGCGATCCATCGGGGCGCAACTCGACCCGCCCGCCCTTGACGCGCGAGCAAATCGAATTCAATGCGACCACCTACTTCGATCAAGCCGCGCTTGTGCTCGATCGCGAAAAAACCGAAATTCGCTACAACAGCGAATGGTCGATGGCGCTGGGCGCCGACGGCATGATCAAGCTTGCCTCGCGCTACACGGTGGCGCGGATACTCGAGCGCGAAGACTTTACCAAGCGCTATCAGGGGGGCATGCCGATCTCCATGCACGAATTGCTTTATCCGCTAATGCAGGGCTACGACTCGGTGGCGCTGAACGCCGATCTTGAACTGGGCGGAACCGATCAGAAATTCAACTTGCTGGTCGGGCGCGAGTTGCAAAAGCAATATGGCCAGGAGCAGCAATGTATCTTGACCATGCCGCTGCTGGAAGGTTTGGATGGCATTGAGAAAATGTCCAAATCCAAGGGCAATTACATCGGTATCAGCGAGAAACCGGCCGACATGTTCGGCAAGCTGATGAGCATTTCCGACGTACTGATGTGGCGTTATTTCGAACTCCTGTCGTTTCGCTCGCTGTCCGAAATCGCCGGGTTTCGCAACGAGACGGAGCAAGGGCGCAATCCACGCGATTTTAAAGTGTTGCTGGCCCAGGAAGTCGTCGCGCGCTTCCACACGGCGGCCGACGCCGAACGCGCGCTGGAAGATTTCAATCACCGTGCCAAAGGCGGGGTGCCCGACGACATTCCCGAAGTTGCACTGAGCGGTGCGCCTCTTGCTATCGGCCAGTTGCTCAAGCAGGCTGGTTTGGTGCCATCGACCAGCGAAGCGTTGCGCAATATCGAGCAAAGCGGCGTGCGTATCGACGGCACGGTCATTTCCGATAAAGGCCTGAAGCTTGAGGCGGGCAGCTACGTGGTGCAGGTCGGCAAACGCCGCTTTGCCCGCGTGACCCTGGCTTGATGGACGCCGAGCTATGTCGACTGAAATAGTTCTGGTGCGTCATGGGGAAACCGGTTGGAACCGGATAGGCCGCTTGCAAGGGCATCTCGATATCGGCTTATCCGAGGTGGGCCACGAGCAAGCTCGCAAACTTGCCGCACGTTTCGCGATTGAGAAAACCTCAGGCGCGCGTTTTGATGCCTGCTATAGCAGCGACTTGAGCCGGGCGCGCGAGACTGCACAGCCTTTGGCGCAAGTGTTGGACTTGCCGATACACCTGACGGAGCAATTGCGAGAGCGCAACTATGGCGTGTTCCAAGGGCATGACAAGTCGCAAATCAGCACCTTGTTTCCACAGACCTATCGGATCTGGCAGACGCGCGACCCCGATTTCTCTCCGCCCGATGGTGAGTCGCAGCAGGTTTTTTACCGGCGTGTTTGTGAGGCCTTGTCGACATTGGCGCAGGCGCACGACGGGCAGCGCATTATTTGTGTGGCGCATGGCGGCGTGCTCGACTGTGCTTACCGCTATGCACTCGGCATGCCATTGCAACTAGCACGCGCTCACGTGTTAATGAATGCCAGTGTGAACGAACTGCGTTACGACGCGAACGGCGCGCAGATCGTCAATTGGGGCGATGTCTTGCACCTTGATGTTAGCCAAGACGATGAACTTGGCGACAAAAGTCAGACTCACGTGGCCTAGGGCCTATTCACGCTCTTAGTGGGCTTGCGAGCACGCCTTGCGGTCTTTCTGAGCGCACCGGCTTGCCGTTGATGTCACAGGCTATCGTGATCGTAGGCGGCAGCCGGCTCCGCGCTTGCAACCCGCGCTCGGGCGCGTTTCGATACACCGTTGTTCAAGGCCCAGCGCAGCAGCGGCGCAAGGGTGTCGACACCGGGGCGCACCAGCAAACGGCGCAGTGACGCGTGCCTGTGCAGGCCCAGCATCTCTTGCGCCCAATCGGGCAATAAATCAACCCCGGCATTCAGCAGCAGTTTGGCAATCGGCCGGCTCGCGGCGCCGGGCGTGCGCGCATTCATCAGCACCCGCACCACCTCATAGGTCCTTGGTCCTACCTCGAGCTCAGCGCGCCGCGCCGCTAAATAGTGGGCAATTTCCGCGCAACTTCGGGGCACTTCGGCGGCACCCAGCAATTCGGCAATCAATGCGGTTTCGTTGAAATAGCGATCTTGATCTGCCGGGCTGAGTGCTGGGTCGACATAGCGCAAATAAGCTGCCAGGAAGCTCGAGACCTCGGCGACATGAACCCATGTCAGCAGGGCCGCATCGTCGGCGGCATAGGGGCGGCCGTCAGGCGCTGTGCCCTTGACCTGGCGATGGATTGTCTTAACGCGCTCAATCAACGCAAGTGCCTCGGACCGGCTCGCATAGGTGGTGCCGGCAATAAACGTCGCGGTACGGCGCAAGCGCCCGAGGATGTCGCTGCGAAACGTCGAGTGATCCCATACTCCCGCCAGCGCAAGCGGGTGCAGCGCTTGCAACAGCAGTGCACTGACCCCGCCGACCATCATCGAGGTGAAATCGGCATGGACTTTCCAGCACACGGCGTCAGGCCCGAATAAGCCGGGGTCGCCTGGTGGCGACGTGTAATCGATGGACTGGCCGGCGCTACTCGTCAAGCGCGTCACGCCGGATGCGATCCGCATGCGTACGCGCTGCGCCAGACTCGGCGCCGACGGCAGGGGTAGGGCGTGATGTGCGGGAGGATCTTGCGGTGTAGGGGGCATGCGTCGCGGATCGTGGGGCGGATGAGTGGGGCGGATCGAATAGGCTGAGCGGTCTTCTTTACCAGCGAAGAACTTCCATCATAAACCGTTCGCTCGCCGTACGCTGTGTTTCAACGAACGCGGTGGTTTGCGGCAGGCGATCGATCGAATGGTCAGGGTCCGAGCCATCTTGAGTCTATCTCTGTGGAATCAGACCGTTCCCTCACTCAAAAATAGAACGACCGTGCTAAATTTGTCACGTGCCAGGCCCGGCTCTTTCCGGGACGGCGCGCCGGGCAGGCAGTGATCTGCAGTGGGGGGATGACCGTGCAATCGCAAGATGAATCAATCTAGGAGACTCGCATGACCTATTCACATACACATCATAGAACGCCCAGGTCGAAAGCGATTTCAGCGCTAACGAGCTTGCTTGTTTTCACCTCACTGGTCGGTGGCGCATCAACGTTTGCTGGTTTGCTTGCGACTAACCCGGCGCAGGCCTCGGAGCTGCCCAAGGCGGCGACCGAGGCGACGCAGCTAGCAAACGCAGCGGTGCTTAAGCAGTTACCCTTTGCGCATCGTCAGGATTTTGACGATGCGCAACGTGGCTGGATGGGCACGTTGGACCATAGCAAGATCCTGAATGCCCAAGGCAGCGTGGTGTGGGATTTGAACAACTATGCCTTTTTGCAGCAGGCCGTGGCGCCGGCTACTGTCAATCCAAGCTTGTGGCGCTTGGCGCAACTCAACGCCAAGAACGGTCTGTTCAAGGTAAGCGATCGGATCTACCAGATTCGCGGTTTTGACCTGTCGAATATGACCATCATCGAAGGCGATACCGGGCTGATCATCATCGACCCGCTGTTGAACAAAGAGACGGCGCATGCGGGTCTTGAATTGTATTACCGTCATCGTCCGAAAAAGCCGGTGGTCGCCGTGATCTACAGCCATTCGCACGTAGATCATTTCGGTGGCGTAAAAGGCGTTGTCGACGAAGCCGATGTGAAGGCAGGTAAGGTCCGAATTTACGCGCCCGACGGTTTTATGAGGGAAGCCATCAGCGAGAACATCTATGCGGGCAACGCGATGACACGCCGGTCCGGCTATATGTTCGGCGCCTATCTTCCTACCGGCGCGAAGGGCGAGGTGGACGCAGGTATCGGCAAGATGGTGGGTTTAGGCATGATCACATTGATACCGCCCACAGACTTAATCAAGACGACGGGCGAAACACGCACCATCGATGGCGTCCAGATTGAATTCGAGATGGCGCCCGGCACTGAGGCGCCTGCGGAAATGTTGATGTATTTTCCGCAGTTTAAGGCGCTGTGCGTAGCCGAGGACGCCATTCATACTTTGCACAATTTGTACACGCTGCGCGGGGCAAAAACACGTGACGCCTCGAAGTGGTGGCAGGTCTTGGACGAAACCCTCGATCGTTACGGTGATCGCTCTGAAGTCATGTTTGCACAACACAATTGGCCGACCTGGGGGCAGCAGCACATCAAGGCTTTTCTTGGCAATGAGCGTGACGCGTACAAATATATCAACGATCAATCGCTGAGGCTGATCAACGAAGGCTATACCAAAACGGAAATAGGCGAGATGGTCAAACTGCCGCCTACGCTGGCAAAGCAGTGGTATCTGCGCGGTTATTACGGCACCGTGAACCACGATGCCAAAGCTGTGTACGACTACTACATGGGTTGGTATAACGGCAACCCGGCCGACCTCTATCCTTTGCCGGCTAAAGACGCGGCGCAGCGCTACGTCAAGTTTATGGGCGGCGCCCCTAACGCCATCCGACAAGCGCGCGAGTCGTATGCGCAGGGCGATTATCGTTGGGTGGCGCAGGTCATGAAGCAGGTGGTGTTCGCCGATGCAACTAATCAGGCGGCCCGCGATCTTGAAGCCGACGCGCTCGAGCAGCTCGGTTATCAGGCTGAATCTGGGCCGTGGCGCAATGAATTTCTCACGGGCGCCCAAGAGCTGCGCGATGGGCTCTCCGCCGAGAAGCCGAGCGCCACGACCGATCCGGACACGCTGCAAGCGATGACCGACTCCATGTTCCTCGATTATCTCGCGATACGCTTAAACGGAAATCGCGCAGCGCAGACCAAGCTGACCATCAACTGGACGCAGCCCGATACCGGTAAGCATTACGGACTATCGATCGAAAATGGAGTGTTTTTGTATAAGGCGAATTTCCAGTATGACAAGCCGGATGCCACGTTGACGATCTCCCGCGGCGACCTGATTGCCGTGTTGGCTAAGCAGAAAACATTGCAGCAAGAATTTGCCAGCCATCAGGCGAAACTCGACGGTGACCCGGCAGCGCTGCGCACCTGGTTCGGTTTGCTCGATGCTTTCACAACGGAGTTTCCGATCGTGACCCGGTAAAACGGCGGGCGTCGTGGATTTTATATCCACAGGGTTTTGTAACCCATGGCGCTACGAAAGTGCGATCACGTTAATTTCTCTTAACATCCGCCCCGGTGTGTTCGGGGCGGTATCGGCCAGATAGATTTCTGCAACGGAAGATGGCCGCGCTTTGCACTACTGATAAATATCGGAGCTTCGCATGACCCTTTCACACACAACGTATCAAACTCCAAAATTGAAATTGATTTCGGCGCTAACAAGCTTGCTTGTTTCCGCTTCGGTGGTTGGCGGCGCGTCGACCTTTGCTCTATCGATTTCGGTATCCAATGCACAGGCCACAGAATTGCCGAAGGATGCGACCGAAGCGACACGTCAAGCGAACGCTGCCGTGCTGACAAAATTACCGTTTGCGGATCATCAGGATTTTGACGATGCGCAGCACGGTTGGATGGGTACGCTAGATAACAGCAAAATTCTCGATGCGCAGGGTAACGTGGTTTGGGATACAAACAGCTATGCCTTTTTGAAACAAGGCGCGGCGCCGGCTACCGTCAATCCAAGTTTATGGCGGCAGGCGCAGCTTAACGCCAAGAATGGCCTATTCAAGGTGGTCGACCGGATATACCAAATCCGCGGCTTGGATATATCCAATATGACCATCATTGAAGGCGATACGGGGTTGATCGTCATCGATCCGCTGATAAGCAAGGAAACGGCGCGTGCCGGGCTCGATTTATATTACCGCTATCGGCCGAAAAAACCGGTGGTCGCGGTCATCTATACCCACAGTCATGTAGATCATTTCGGCGGCGTGGGCGGTATCGTCAGCGAGGCCGACGTGAATGCCGGTAAGGTCAAAATTTACGCGCCTGACGGTTTTATGAAAGAGGCGGTCAGCGAGAATATCTACGCAGGCAATGCGATGACACGCCGGTCGGAATATCAATTTGGCGTTTTTGTTCCGAAGAGCGAAAAAGGGCAAGTGGACACGGGTTTGGGTAAGACGGTTTCCCTAGGTGCCATCACCATGCGGCCACCTACGGACCTGATCAAGACGACAGGCGAAACGCGCACCATCGATGGCGTCCAGGTCGAATTCGAGATGGCGCCGGGCACTGAGGCGCCGGCAGAAATGTTAATGTATTTCCCGCAGTTCAAGGCGCTTTGTACTGCCGAGGATGCCGTCCACACCCTGCACAATTTTTATACCTTGCGTGGCGCAAAAACGCGCGATGCGGCGAAATGGTCGAGTGTCTTGGACGAAACGCTCGATCGTTATGGTGCGCGTTCGGAGGTTATGTTCGCACAGCATCAATGGCCGATCTGGGGTCACGAGCGGATTCAAACCTTCCTGGGCAATGAGCGCGACGAGTATAAATTTATTAACGACCAAGCGCTACGGCTGATCAATGAAGGCTATACCAAGACAGAAATTGGCGAGATGGTCAAATTGCCGCCCGCGCTGGCCAAGCAGTGGTACCTGCGTGGTTACTATGGCACCGTGAACCACAATGCAAAGGCTGTCTACGATTTTTACATGGGCTGGTACAACGGCAACCCGGCCGACCTCTATCCTTTGCCGCCGGTAGAAACGGCACAGCACTACGTCAAGTTTATGGGCGGCGCGAATAACGTGATTCGGCTGGCGCGCGAGTCGTATGCGCAAGGCGATTACCGCTGGGTTGCGCAGGTGATGAAACAGGTCGTGTATGCCGATTCAAAAAATCAGGCGGCGCGCAATCTCGAAGCCGATGCGCTTGAACAGCTTGGTTATCAGACGGAAGGCGGCTCGTGGCGTAATCAGTTTCTGACCGGCGCACAAGAGTTGCGCAACGGCGTGGGCCCAGGGAGGGCCACCGCTACGGCCGATCCAGACACGATGCGAGCGATGAGCGACCCTATGTTTCTTGATTATCTGGCGATACGCTTGAACGGCGAGCGTGCCGCAGACACCCGCTTGACCATTAACTGGATACAGCCGGACACGGGTAAGCGCTATGGGCTGTCCATCGAAAACGGTGTGTTTCTCTATAAGGCTGATTTCCAATATGACAAAGCGGATGCCGCGCTAACGATCACTCGCAACGATCTGATCGCCGTGTTGGCGCAGCAAAAAACCATGCAGCAAGAGTTGGCTAACGGACAGACCAAGTTGGCAGGAGATCCAAGGGCGCTGGTCACCTGGTTTGGTTTGCTTGACCAATTTCCACGGGAGTTTCCAATTATGACGCGTCAAGCGGGCTAATACGCCGCCATACAAGCGGGCTAATACGCCGCCATAGACGCCGCCTCAGACGCGGCCAAGAAGGTAACTTAGAGCTTAAGTGCGAGTGTCGGTTGCCGCGGGCAGGCACTTGCTGCGGCTCGCCGCCCCTGCGTTTCATCGGCCGACTTTATGCGCCGAGCAATACGCTGTGGATTGGTCTTGTGCCTTGACGCTGTGCCTAACTGCTCGCGGCGTCCCATGATTCACGCACCGGGCCCGCATCGGGCGCGGCCAGCCCAAAATGGCGGTAAGCCAGCAGCGTGGCCACACGTCCGCGCGGTGTACGCTGTAAATAACCCTGCTGGATCAGGAATGGTTCCAGTACGTCTTCAATGGTGTCGCGTTCTTCGCCGATCGCGGCGGCCAAGTTGTCGACGCCAACCGGGCCGCCATCGAATTTATGCAAGATCGCTTCAAGCAGCTTGCGGTCCATGACGTCGAAGCCGACCGAGTCGATATCGAGCATGTGCAGCGCTGCATCAGCCACTTTTGCGCTGATTTTGCCATCGGCTTTAACTTCAGCGAAATCGCGTACGCGCCGCAGCAGCCGGTTGGCAATTCGCGGTGTGCCGCGCGAGCGTTTGGCGATTTCTATCGCGCCGTCGTCGCCGATCATGGCGCCAAGCAAATCGGCGCTGCGATGGACGATGCGGGCGAGTTCCGTGTCGGAATAAAATTCGAGTCGCGCGACGATGCCGAAGCGGTCGCGCAGTGGGTTGGTCAACATCCCGGCGCGGGTTGTCGCACCCACGAGCGTGAAAGGTTGCAGATCGAGCTTGACGCTGCGTGCGGCCGGGCCTTCGCCGATCATGATGTCGATTTGATAATCTTCCAGCGCCGGGTACAGAATTTCCTCGACGACCGGCGAGAGCCGGTGGATTTCGTCGATAAACAGCACATCGTTGGCTTCAAGATTAGTCAGCAGCGCAGCCAGGTCGCCGGCCCGTTCCAACACGGGGCCCGACGTTTGCCGCATATTGACACCCATTTCGCGCGCGATAATATGCGCCAGCGTGGTTTTGCCAAGGCCCGGCGGGCCAAATAGCAGCACATGATCGAGCGCTTCGGAGCGGCGCTTGGCAGCCTCGATAAAAATTTCAAGCTGGCCGCGGATTTTCTCCTGGCCGATATATTCATCGAGTTGGCGGGGCCGCAACGCCCGCTCGAAGACTTCTTCGTGAGATGAAGCCGGGGTGGCCGTAATAATGCGCTCAGCGCCGAGTTTTTCGGTTTCGATCATGGCTTGATTGTACCTTGAAGCATCGCTGAGATCTGCGCTGTAGCTAGAGCCTGTTCACTTGAATAACGGGCGTGCGAACGCGCCTTGCCGGTGGCAGGCAAGGAAGACGTCGCGCCGGCGCCCCCTTGCATTCTTAAGCTTTCGACAGCGCCTTAAGCGCCGCACGAATGCCATCCGACACGCTCGATCCTGCCGGCACATTCTTGACGGCGGCGACAGCTTCTTTCTCCGAATACCCCAAAGCAAGCAAGGCGTTCAACACGTCCGATCCGTGCTCGGTGGCCGTTGTCGTAGTGCCTGCGCTAAAGAGGTCGGCGCCGAGTTTTCCTTTTAACTCCAACATCAAGCGTTCGGCGGTCTTTTTCCCGATGCCGGGCACGCGAGTCAGGCGTGCGGCATCTTGCAGGGTGACGGCTTGCGCCAGGTCGCTGACACTCATGCCCGAAAGCACCGCCAGCGCCATCCTTGCTCCGACACCTGTGATCTTCAGTAATTCGCGGAAGGTGCTGCGTTCCTCAAGGCTGCCGAAACCGAATAAAAGATGAGCGTCCTCGCGCACGATCATTTGGGTCAATAGCACGACACGTTCGCCCATGGCGGGCAGATTGTAGAAGGTGCTCATCGGCACGTCGATTTCATAGCCGACGCCACCACAATCGACCAGCAGCCTAGGTGGATTTTTTTCCAGCAGAACCCCAGCGATACGTCCGATCATGTCGATTAACCCGAAAAATAAGCAATAAAAGTAAGACGCGAGTGTAGCGTATTGCCGGTCCTAACTTCGCGGCGCATCGCAGCACGTCGAAAGCCGTCGACTGATTATCCGACCAAGCGCCCGCCGCGCACCCGCAAGCCTTTTTTGGCCAGCGTCGGCGCCAAGCCACCGAGTGCGGCGATAGCGGTGCCTGCATGGGCATGGCAGATGGCCATCCCTAGCGCGTCGGCCGCGTCGGTGCCGGGTCTGCCAGATAATTTAAGCAAGCGCATGACCATTTCCTGCATTTGCTCCTTGGTCGCACGGCCGTAGCCAACCACGGCCTGCTTGAGTTGCAAGGCGGTGTATTCGGCGACCGGCACGCCGCCGGCGACCAAGCCGCAAATTGCCGCGCCGCGCGCTTGTCCAAGCAGCAGCGTCGATTGAGGGTTGACGTTGACGAAAACCTTTTCAATCGCCGACTGATCGGGCGCATGCTCGCGTATCAGTGTCGAGATACCTTCGAAAATGGTGCCCAGTCGGGACGGCAGATCGGCGTCGGCAGTTTTAATGACGCCGCTGGCGATATAACTCAGTGTGGAGCCGTGCTTTTCAATAATGCCAAAGCCGGTCACGCGCAGCCCCGGATCGATACCAAGAATTTTCATGGGGCGGGGGACTTTGTTCGGGGAATTGTCGGGGCGGAATTGGGCCGGATAGGCGCGCGTTCCGTGAGGGTGTCAGCGGCTACGGGGTCTGCGTTGCCGGCATGTTCGCGCAGAAAGCGCAAAAAATGCAGGAAGGCGCCGACCGGTGGACTGATCCATGATCCTTTCAAGAGTAATTGATGGAGGGGGCGGCGCATGATCAGTCCGCTGACCGGGAGGACTTTCAGCAGCCCGGCGTTCAACTCGGTGTCGATAGCCAACTCGGACATGAAGGCGTAACCCATACCGGCCGCCACCGTGCGTTTGATCGCTTCCGTGCTGGCCAGCGTCATCACAATATTGGGCGTGATGCCGTGGGCTGCCAGCGCTTGTTCGGCGACTGCCCGAGTGCCTGAGCCGGGTTCGCGCATCAACAATGGGAGGTCGGCCAGCGCCTCGATGGAGAGGGGGAGTTGTTGTGCCAGAGGGTCGCCGGGCGCGGCAATCAAGAGCAACTGGTCCTCGCTAAAGACGCTGAAATTCAGTGCCTCGGCGCGTGCCAAGCCTTCGGTAAAACCGACGTCGATCGCGCCGTCGATCAGCATGCTTTGAATCGTGTTGGTATTGGCGACTTCCAGGCTGAGTTCGATTTCAGGGTGCAATCGCTTGAATTGCGCGAGCACCGTAGGCAGTAAATAACCGCCTAGGGTGCGGCTCGCGCCAATCGCTACGCGTCCTCGGCGCAACGCATGCAAATCCCCCAAGGCCTGCGCGGCCTCCTTTTCCAGGACAAAAATCCGATTCGCATAGCCCAGCAGCAATTTACCGGCTTCGGTCAGCCGCACGCCGCGAGGTAGTCGTTCAAATAATGTTGTTCCCAGATGCTGTTCGAAATCCCCCAGTTGCTTGGAGACCGCGGACTGGCTGATATGTAGTCGGGTGGCGCCCGCGCTGACACCGCCCGCAAGTGCTACGGCATGAAAAATAGCGAGGTGGTTCAGGTTCATCGCAAAGCTTTAGCGGGGCGGGCGTGGGGTTCGGAAGGGATGGTTTGGATTATCCATGAATAAAAGAGATGGCGGAAAGAAAAATTGCTTAAGTCGGAGATGGATTTTGCGCGCTATAGCAACGCCGTGACAAAGCATTGAGGCGTCGGTAGCTTGACGCAATGTGCTGTGCGCTTGCGCTGAGAGTTAATTCCGTCCTGTAATCGCTTGCCTTTTTGCGCTCTTATCCCTTTTATGGGCATTCTGTAAGAGGAAATTAATTTCGAGAGGGTATCTGACCATGACAAATCATGTTTCGGATAGTGAGATTGCAGCGTCTACAAGCAATTTGGGCAATATTGATTTTCGGGCGCGTGTGCCATGTGGGGTGGCCCATCAGACCGGCGTCACGCCTTCCTTGGGGGTGCCGCAAGTCAACGCGGTCTTGGTGCGCAGCGTGGCGGCGGCGCGCGATAGCGTGGCGGCTCCCATCAAGCGCCGTGCGTATCCCAAGTCTCTAGAGCGGTCTCCAGTCTATTTCGTCGCCGAACCCACCGGCTCCGAGCCATCCGTGACGGCTGACACCGGCATGTTGCAGGCCTTGCTGCGCCTGCGTCACTTGCGCGCTAAGCTGTTTCCGGAGAAATTATTTGCGCAACCGGCTTGGGACATGTTGCTCGAATTGCTGGAGTGCCGTTTGCGCCGGCGGCGTATTTCCGTGTCGAGCCTTTATCTGACGGCTCATGTGCCGCCCGCGACGGCTTTGCGCAGGATACAAGAGATGGAGGACCTCGGGCTGATCGCCCGGGTTTGCGATCCCAGCGACCGGCGTCGGCAGTTTGTCGAGCTGACACCTCGAACGCTGCATCAACTCCAAACTTTTTTTCGGCAAAGCGACGTCTTGCTGGGGCTGAAAATCGACGAGAGCGACGTGGCTGGTTAAAAAAATAGGCGGCATGTCGATGCCGCCTAGCCCAATTCAATCGATTCAAGTGTCCGCTGGCGCGGCTTCAGTGCCGTGCCCGTGGCCGTGCCGCGTCCGTGTCGATTAATGGCGGAAGTGACGTGTCCCGGTGACGATCATCGCAATATTTTGCTCATCGGCTGCGGCGATCACTTCATCATCGCGCATCGAACCGCCGGGCTGAATCACACAGGTAGCGCCTGCTGCCACCACAACATCGAGACCATCCCGGAATGGGAAGAAAGCGTCCGATGCGACGGCCGATCCGGCCAGTGAGAGCCCGGCGTTCTGTGCCTTGATGCTGGCAATCCGTGCGGAGTCGACGCGGCTCATCTGCCCGGCTCCAACACCTAAGGTCATGCCGCCGCTACAAAATACGATGGCATTCGATTTGACGAATTTTGCGACGCGCCAGGCGAACAACAGATCGTCCATTTCCTTAACCGTGGGCTGCCGTTTTGTAACGACGCGCAACTCGCTGGCTTGGACGTTTTTCGCGTCGGGCGACTGCAATAGCAGGCCACCGCCGACACGTTTCATATCGAAAGCATTACCGGCGCCGGCAGTCGCGCCGATTTCTATGGTCAGGACACGCACATTTTGCTTGGCGCTCAACACCAGTTGTGCCGCGGCGCTGAATGACGGCGCAATCAGTACTTCGACAAACTGCTTGGATACGGCAGCTGCCGTCGCTTCGTCTACTTCACGATTAAACGCAATAATGCCGCCGAAAGCGGACGTCGGGTCGGTCTTGAGCGCTTTTGCATAAGCTTCTGCCGGGCCCGCGCCGATTGCGACGCCACAAGGATTGGCGTGCTTGACGATCACGCAGGCCGGTGCTTCGAAAGTCTTGATACATTCCCATGCAGCGTCCGCATCGGCAATGTTGTTGTACGACAATTCCTTGCCTTGCAACTGATGATAGTTGGCCAGCGCACCGGCGGGCGCTGCGAGGTCGCGATAAAACGCGGCACTTTGATGTGGATTCTCGCCGTAGCGCAGATCCTGCACTTTGGTGAACGCCAGGTTCAGCGTTTCCGGATAGGTGCTGCGCGTGCTGTGCTGCAGATCGGCGCCGAGGCTGGTCAGGTAATTGGTGATCGCGCCGTCGTATTGCGCGGTGTGAGCGAATACTTTGGTGGCCAGCCGGAAGTTGGTCGTATAGCCGACGCTGTTTGCGTTCGCACGCATTTCTTCCAGCACCACGGCGTAATCGACCGGGTCGACGACCACGGTGACGTCGCGATGATTCTTGGCCGCTGAACGCAGCATGGTCGGGCCGCCGATGTCGATATTCTCGATGGCGTCTTCAAGCGAGCAATCGGCTTGGCTGACAGTCTCGCGGAATGGATACAGATTGACCACCAGCAAATCGATGGTCGGGATCTGGTGTTGAGCCAGCGCCGCCATATGCTCCGGCACGTCGCGTCGCGCCAGGATGCCGCCATGCACTTTCGGGTGCAGGGTCTTGACGCGCCCATCGAGCATTTCCGGGAAGCCGGTGTAATCGCCTACTTCGGTCACGGTCAATCCGGCCGAGGCGAGTAGTTTGGCGGTGCCGCCGGTGGACAGGAGCTTGACGCCGAGTGACGAGAGTTGTTTGGCGAACTCTACGATCCCGGTTTTATCGGAGACGGAAATAAGCGCTTGCTGGATCATGGCGGGGGCAGAAAAGGCCCGCGAACGGGCGTAGGGGTGACAAAAGCTGGGTCCTGAAACTGGAGCCCGGACTTGTGCGTAGCGGTTTACAACAAACCGTGCTGTTGCAATTTCTTACGCAGGGTATTGCGGTTGATACCGAGATATTCGGCCGCCAGCGACTGATTGCCGCCGGCATTGGCCAATACGATCTCAAGCATGGGTTTCTCCGCGCAGGAGATCACCATGTCGTATATATCATGCGGTCGCGAGCCGTCGAGATCTTGAAAATACATTTCCAGGCTATCGCGTACGCATTGTTCTATATTGTGCTTGCTCATGCTGCTAGTCGGTTGGGTAGAGGTGACGATGACCTCAGGGATGTCTCATAAGATAGCCCGGAGTCTGCCGAAATTGGCCTGGCGGCGTTGTTTGTATCGGCAAATTCCGTTACCGGTTCTTCCTCAATGTAGACGAGCCGGTCTGAAAAGGTCTTTTGCTCATCGAAAAATGCATTGACGGCGGCGAGCTGGTCGCGCGTGCAGTCCAATGTGTTCATCCGATGCCGAAAAGCCTGAGCGCCAGCGAGTCCGCGAGTGTACCAGCCGATGTGCTTGCGTGCCGTACGGACCCCGGTGAATTCGCCATAAAACGCGTAATGATCTTCAAGATGGTGATTCATGATTTGCTGAATCTCATCGACGCGCGGCGCCGGAAGGTAGGCGCCCGTCAGCAGGTAATGTTCGATTTCCCTGAATAACCACGGCCGCCCTTGTGCCGCGCGCCCGATCATCAGCGCATCCGCGCCGGTTGCGGCCAATACTCGCCGCGCCTTTTCGGGAGAATCGATGTCGCCATTGGCCACTACGGGGATTTTCAGAGCGGCTTTGACGGCCGCAATCATTTCGTATTCGGCCTCGCCACGATATAAGTCGGCGCGCGTGCGGCCATGGACCGTCAACATGGCGATACCGGACTGCTCGGCGATGCGCGCAATATGCAAGGCATTTTTGTGCTCGCGATCCCAGCCCGTGCGTATTTTGAGTGTCACGGGCACGGCGTCGGGGCCAATGCCTACGGCGTTGACGACGGCCTCGACAATGCGCGCGACCAGCGGTTCGTTTTGTAGCAGCGCCGAGCCTGCTGCCACATTGCAAACCTTCTTGGCCGGGCATCCCATATTGATATCGATGATTTGCGCACCGTTATCGACATTGTAGCGGGCGGCCTCAGCCATCATCTGTGGATCGGCTCCAGCGATCTGCACCGAGATCGGCTCGACTTCACCTGTGTGGTCCGCGCGCCGCATGGTTTTTTCGCTTTTCCAGAGCTGCGCGTTCGAGGCCACCATTTCAGACACCGCGTAGCCGGCGCCCAATCGTTTGCATAACTGGCGAAATGGCCGATCCGTCACCCCGGCCATCGGGGCGACAAACAGGTTGTTGCGCAAAATATGACGGCCGATAGAGGGCATAGCGTGGGTAGGCAGGGAAATATCTTGGAAAACAGCGATTTTAACGTTAACCGGGCGCAGCTTCGACCTGAATAAACACTAATTAACCCTGCCTGCCGATTGTTTTTCCGGATTCGACCCTCAACCCGGTTTCGGTGCCAGATCGTCAGGTGTGTTTTAAATCCATACTAAAAACTCAGAGGCTCGATGAGGTTCGTGTTGGAGCCATTTGGTAACGGCGAGGCTGATTTACCCTCGAGACTAACGGCGCTGTCCGAACATCATTTGACGCGCAAGCCAGGTTTTTGCCGGCGGTACAAAGTCGAGTGCGGCCAAAGCCAAGCCGCGTAGCGCGCCCAGCGGCGCGAAATCGGCGGTGAAGGCTCGGGCCAGCATGTCGGTCGAGGCGATTGTCAGGCGCCGGTCGCCGGCGCGCCGTGCGGCAAAATCGTCTAGCGCTTCCGGGGTGGCGCCATGCTGCGCTAGCGCGTCGACCAGCGCATAGGCGTCACGCAAACCCAGGTTGAGGCCTTGCCCTGCCACCGGGTGCACGGTTTGCGCGGCATTGCCGATGGCCGCGGTGCGGCCGTTTACCACCTGCTGTAAAGCATTGAGGCCGAGCGGGAAGCTTGCCCGGGGGCCAATCTCGGTGAAGCGGCCCAGGCGGGAGCCGAATGCCTGCTGCAATGCTTCGAGAAACTCGGCGTCAGACAAGCCCAGGCGTGCTTGCGAGGCGGCCGGTTGACCACACCAGACCAAGGCCAATTCATGTCGAGCACCGCCTAGCGGCAATAAGGCCAGCGGACCTTCCGAGGTGAAACGTTCCCAGGCCATGTTGGGGCGCGGCGACGCGACACGCACTGTGCCGACCACGGCGATTTGTCGATAGTCGCGAGTCTGCATCGGGCGCAGCGGAAGCTTGCTCGGTTCCCGGTTCGGCAAACTGGACTCCTTCTCGTTGCCGGGGGGGGCGCCGCCGCCGACGGCTTTTGCCGGTTGATAGAGCCCACCTTCGGCATGAATCACCAGCCGGGCGCGCAGGTGCATCATCCCATCGGCGTCACAAAGCGGCAGCGTCACGCCCTGCGCGTCCTGGATGGGGGCGAGCGCGATGGTCTGTGTCAACCAACGTATCGGCGTTGCTTTGGCTGCGGCCGACAGTTGTTCGACCAGGCGGCTATAGCGCACGACATAACCGAGCGCCGGCAAATTGTGTTCGCGATGATCGATCAAAGCGCGGCCAAAATAGCCGCGCTGCGAAATGTGAATCTGCTTGATGGTGCCCAACTCGGTCGCCATGCCTGCGGTATCGGCGGGCCAGGCTAGCGGTTCGAGCAACATTCTGCTGCCCTGCGAGAGGGCGATAGCGCGCGGATCGGTCGTGCCGCCGGAGGGCGAGACGGATGCATCGCGCGCATCGATCAGTGCGACTCTTAGCCCACGGGTCGCACTGCGTTGCGCAAGCCAGCCCGCCAAAGCCAGGCCGACCGGGCCGGCGCCGACGATGGCGAGGTCGACCGTCATGAGGTGGTCTGGAGTCGGAGTATCGGGGGGAGGCGTCATGCAATGTCCATCATGTTAATGTTCGCGCATCAGCGCTTCGATTTCATCGGCCAGCACCGGTACATCACGTGTCATCAGCTCGCACCCGGTCTCGGTGACAAGCGCGTCGTCTTCGATGCGTATGCCTATGCCCCAATATTGTTCAGGCACGTCGTCGGCGGCGCGGATATACAAGCCGGGCTCGATGGTCAGCGTCATCGATGCTTGCAGGCGGCGCCACGGAGGGGCCGTCGGGCTGCCGTCGGTGGCGGATGCCTCGGCGTGGCCGGGCAATTCCCGGTAATTGCCGCAATCGTGCACGTCCATGCCGATCCAGTGGCCGGCGCTATGCACCGTAAATCGCGTATGCGCGCCTGCCGCGATGATGTCGTCAACGCTGCCGAACTGCCGGCCGTCGAGAATCCCGGTGTCGCGCAAGCCCTGCGCCAGGACGCGCGTCGCGGCTTGCCCCGGCAGGTCATAGCGCACGCCTGCGCGGGTTGCATCGATCGCGGCCGCTTGTGCCGCGTGGACGATCTCGTAGAGTTCGCGCTGGGCGCCGGAGTAGCGGCCATTGGCCGGAAAAGTGCGGGTGATGTCGGCGGCATAGCCGTCCAGCTCACAGGCCGCGTCGATCAGGATCAGATCGCCGTCGCGGGCGATGGCGTTGCCGGCGGGGTAATGCAAAGTGCAGGCATTGACGCCGGCGGCAACGATGGAGCCATAGGCCGGAGCTTGCGCACCACGGCGACGGAATTCATACAGAAGCTCGGCTTCGAGTTCGTATTCGTGCACGCCGGGGCGGGTGGCGCGGATCGCTCGCAGGTGCGCGTCTGCCGAAATGCGCGAGGCGCGGCACATGATATCGAGTTCGTGACGATCTTTGATCAAGCGCATCTCGTCGAGTGCGATGCGTATGTCGACGAGTGTCGGCGGGGCGCTAACGCCTGAGCGACGTTTGGCGCGCACGTCATCGAGCCAGCCGCGCACTTGGGCGTCGAAATCGGTCGATGCGCCAAACGCATAATAGAGCGCCGGTGCGTTGGCGAGTAAGGTCGGCACGAGCTCCGCGACGGCTTCGAGCGGATGAGCGGCATCGAAAGCGTAGGCCTCACGCGCCGCCTCGGGGCCAAACCGGAACCCGTCCCAGATTTCGCGCTCGGGATTTTTGCTGCGACAAAACAGGGTGCTGGTGGCGTCGGCGGTGCGGGCGTCGAGCACCAGCAATGCGCCCGGCTCGCTAAAGCCGCTCAGATAATAAAAGTAGCTATCGTGCCGGTAAGCGTACTCTACGTCGGCGTTACGCAGCACTTCAGGCGCGGTCGGCAGCACGGCGACACCGCCGCCGGCCGCACGCATTGCGGCCATCACGCGCTCGCGTCGAGCACGATAGACGGCGCTTGGGTGGGCCGCGTCCAGAGGCGTGACGATGCTTGGGAAGTCAGCTTGAATGGGCATAATGTGATGTCGTGTCCGCTAGTGGTGGGGCGAGTTCAGACGCAAGCTGCGATCCAGTGCGTGCAATTGCTCGACCGTCCCGATGTTTTCCCAACGCCCGAGATAGAGCTCGCCACTGGCATGGCCGTTGGTGATGGCTGCTTGGTAGTAAGGCAGCAGGGCTTTCTTTTCGCCGGCCCGCAGGTCGTGGAACAGGCGCGTGTCGTACACGCCAAAGCTGGCGAAGGTATAGCGAGGCGAGGCGTCAAGCGACAATTGTGCGCCGTTTAGCGCAAAATCGCCGTGTGGATGATAGACCGGATTGGGCACCATCACGAGATGCAGGCGCGGGGCTTGCTCGGGGTGTGCTTGAGCGTGTTCGACCTGGGCGCGCAGCGTGCGGTAATCGAAGTCGGTAAATACGTCACCGCTCACCGCCACAAAGACCTCGGGCCGGCCGCCGATTTCCAGCAACGAGCGTGCCTGGGCAATGGCGCCGGCGGTTTCCAGTGCCTGCGTCTCGGCTGAATAGAGCAATTGCACGCCCCATTGCGAGCCGTCGCCCAGGGTGCTTTCGATAAGCTGGCCCAGCCAGGCGTGATTGATCACAATCCTGGTAAAGCCGGCCTCGGCCAGTCGCTCGATTTGCCAAACGATCAGTGGCTTGCCGCCGACCGGCAGTAAAGGTTTGGGGGTTTGGTCGGTCAGTGGGCGCATGCGCTCACCGCGTCCCGCGGCGAAAATCATCGCGGTCAGGGGCGGCAAGCGAGTGGCGCCCGCCACATGGCGGGCAGGACTATCGGGAGTCGTCATAGTGGCGAGTATTCTCAGAAGGTATAACCGACTTCGGCGGCGCGCCCTTCGATGGCGTCGAGTAAACGCGCCAGCGGCGCCAGCTCGCGATAGCGTAGCGCCACTTTGCGGGCGTAGCCGATAAAGCGTGGCGTATCGGCCAGATAGCGCGGCTTGCCGTCGCGATACCAGAGGCGCGCGAATAAACCGAGTATCTTCAGATGGCGTTGCAAGCCCATCCATTCGAGCTCGCGATAAAATTCGGCGAAATCGTCGCGCACCGGCAACCCTAGCCTGCGAGCGCGCTGCCAGTAACGCACCAGGCAATCCAGTTCAAAGTCCTCATCCCAGCTAATGAGTGCGTCGCGAAACAGCGAAATCACGTCATAGCCTATCGGCCCATATACCGCATCCTGGAAATCAAGGACGCCGGGTTTGGGGGTAGATTGGGCTGTCATCGCGCTCATCTCTGCCATCAAATTGCGCGGCATAAAATCACGGTGCATATATACCTGGGGCTGAGCGAGCGCGCTGCGTATCAGCGGCTCAAACACGGACTCCAGGGTCGCGCGCAGCGCGGGATCGGTCAGGTCGCGACCCAGATGGCGTCCCAGATACCATTCGGGGAACAAATCAAGCTCGCGGCGCAGGAAGGCTGCGTCGTAGACGGGTAGCACACCGGGGCGCGATGCAAGTTGCCAATCGGTCAGCGTATCGAGGGCCGCCAACATCAAGGCTTGCCCGTTGTCGGCATTGAGCACGTCGATATAGGTTTGCCGCCCAAGATCGCTGAGCAGGATAAACCCCTGTTCGAGGTCGGCCGCCACGATCTGCGGAACGCGTAGGCCCGCGCCATCCATCAGGCCGGCTATTTCAATAAATTCGCGACATTTCTCGGGGGGCGGGGCGTCCATCACGATCAACGACCCGCCGTCGGCCGTCGGACAGGCGACGCGGAAATAGCGCCGGCCGCTGGCGTCGGCCGAGGCCGACTCCAGGCTGTCAACCGATAAATACAGGCTGTCCGGCAGGTCAGACAGCCAGATAGTGAGTTGTTCAAGGCGTGGATCGGCTAAGCTTACGGGCATAAGAGGCAAGATGAAAATCGAGAACACAAACGTCTTGCCATATAATACCCCACGACTTGAGGTACGCTGTTTGCACTAGAGATTGTCCGCCCGGCCTGCTGAACCACTGGCAGACCGATTTACAGACTGAGTCAAGCCCCATTTGGGCTGGCTTGAGACTGATAAATAGCCCGTCCACGATGCCTGTTCCGTTCGATGCACGAGTTTTGCGATTGCGCACCGATCGGTTGGCTAGCCCAATGCATTCATGCCGTTTAGATTGAATCACTGCTCGAATTTACGTCTTAACGACAGCACGTCAGACCGACGTGGGCTGCGCAATCGTCGCGCCTCGCGCTCTGCCGCCCGACTTATTCATGGTGTGCGTCTGAAGCCGTTGACGGCCGCCCTGATGGCGCTGGCCGGTATCGCGCCGCCGTTGGCTCATGCGCAGTTGGTCGGCGCGGCCGCCCAACCGGTCCAGCTCGACGCCCCTTGGGGGTTGCGGCTATCGCCCCAGCTAGAAGAGCATGTGTTGCAAATTGGCGATGCACCCGCTTCATTCGCGCTCGGCGATTACCTCACGGCGGCCGGCGATCAGAATGTGTCGATAGAAGGGCACGGCGAGATCCGCAAGGCTCAAGCGCTCGTCAAAGGCGACAAAATCCACTATGACCTCGACACCGATCAAGCGGACGCCTACGGTCATGCTCTGGTGGTCAACGACGGCAATCGTTTTCTCGGTCCGGAGGCGCATCTGAAGGTGAGCGCCAACGAAGGCTTTATGTTGACGCCGAATTATTTTTTCAACCAGTCCGGCGGCTCAGGCCATGCCGATCGGGTCGATCTGCTGGATCCAGACCGCAGCAAATTTATCCATTCGTATTACACCGCCTGCCAATGCGTGAACCCCGCCAACCCGGCGAATGACGGCAAGACCACCAAGCCGGCCTGGTATATCGAATCGACCTCGCTTAACCTGGATACCGGCACCGAGATTGGGCAGGCGTATAACGCCGTGGTGTTTTTCCAAGGCGTGCCGATTTTCGCCAGCCCTTATATGCGCTTTCCGCTCGATAACGACAGGCATACGGGTTTATTGCCGCCGACTATCGGCTCGAATACCACCAACGGCATTGACATCATCACGCCGTTCTATGTGAATATCGCACCGGATCGCGATTTGACGGTCTATCCGCGCATTATGTCCAAGCGCGGGGAACAATTAAGCGGCACTTACCGTTATTTGTCGCCGACCTATAGCGGCACGGATACTTTGCAATATCTGCCCAACGACGAGATTCTGCATAGAAACCGCTGGGCCATGTATTTGCAGCACAATCAAAATCTGGGCGATGGTTTTGGTGCGTATGTGAACTACAACCGCGTATCGGACGGTCAGTATGCGGCGGATCTGGGTTCGACCAATATATTTTCGGCGGGTACGGTCGACTTATATGACCAGGAAGCAGGGCTGACTTACAACCACGGGCCGTGGTCAATATTGACGCGCGTGCAGCATTTTCAGACGATACAAGGCGATACTTCACCGTATGAAAGTGAGCCGCAGATCAACGTCAAATACACCGAATACAATGTAAATGGCTTCGATTACGGCGCCGCGTTGGATGCCACACGCTTTGTGATCGCCGAGCCAGGACAGTACCAGGGCTCGCGACTGGCGCTCGACCCATACATTAATTATCCGATCAATACGCCAAGTTTCTACGTGGTGCCAAAAGTGCAGATGCACATGGCGGCCTACGATTTGACCAGCTTGCAAACCTTGTCTTCGGGCGCCCCCGTGACGCAACCCTCCAATCCGAGCGTGGCGATCCCGACCGCGAGCCTCGATATGGGCGCGACGTTTGAGCGTTCGGTCACGATCTTCGGCACCGACTACATTCAGACCTTCGAGCCGCGTCTTTATTACGTCTACACGCCTTACGTCAATCAGGCGAATATTCCAATTTTCGACACGTCGGATGTCGACTTCGGCATTGCGGAGGTGTTTTCGCCGAACACCTTCGTTGGCGATGACCGGGTCGCGGACCAGAGCCGGGCCGTGGTGGGTCTGACTTCGCGTTTTATCAATGCGGGATCGGGCGAGGAGCGCGCACGCTTCCTGCTGGCGCAGCAATATTATTTCAAACCGCAAACGGTGACGATGCAGACCACCGCAAGCCTGGCCACGCCGGGCTCGTCTCTGACCAATATCGATCGCTCCGATGTGATCGCGGGGGCTGAGTTTAGGTATGGCGGAGGTGTTTCGACGCAATCCGCCATCCAGTACAGCGACACCCAGGGCATTATGGAGCGTCAGGTGTATGGCGTGGCATGGACCGGCGGCGATCACAAAGTGATTAACCTGGCATATCGCTACAACCGGCAAAACAGCACCATCGATAACCAGCCGATCAATCAGGTCCTGGCTTCAATGCAATGGCCGGTGACGCCCCACATTTCGGTTGTAGCGCGTATCAATTATGATCTGAGTCCGACTACACTGCTGACCGGTAGTCGACTGGTCGATGGTTTGCTCGGTTTCCAGTACGATGCGGAATGCTGGTCGTTCGGCTTGGGGGTGCAGCACTATGCGAATGGGTATGGTACTAACAATCTGCCTCAATCGAGCACGCGTGTTCTGGCCCAATTGGTGTTAAAAGGACTATCGCATGTCGACAACGGTCTGGCTGCGCAGTTCACGGCCGCGGTTCAAGGTTACCAGCCTCCACCGGGGCCCGCACCTATCCCGTCGCCTTTCTCGAATTTCCCCTAATTGCGGGGCGGTGCAACCACTATGAAATTGTTAGATTCTTTGCGGGTAAACATGAAAAAGTTTTGCTGGGCCACTGCATGCAGTGGTGTCGCGCTTGCCGCTTCTTTCTTTCTTGCACAAGGTGCATATGCCCAGGCATTGCCTTCGAGCGGACAATCGACTGCATCTGCTTCGGCCGTAGAAGCCGGCCAGGCGGTCGATCGGATCGTGGCGATTATCAATAGCGATGTCGTCACCTTGCGTGAGCTCGATCAACGCGTCGACATGGTCCAGCATCGCTTGACCGAGCAAGGCGCGCCGATTCCGCCGCATGCTCAGTTGCAGTCGCAGGTGCTCGATCAGATGTTGCTGGAGCGCATGCAGCTTCAGCAGGCTTCCGACGACGGTATCGTGGTGACGCCGCAGACGGTCCAGGATACCCTGCAGCGTTTGGCGGCCACTAACCATATGACCTTGGACGTTTATCGTTCGCGGATCGCGGCGGAAGGGGTGCCTTGGGAGGTGTTTACGCAGGATGCCAAAAACGAGTTGATACTTGGCAAAGTCCGCGAGCGTGAAGTCGACAGCAAGATTTTTGTCAGCGATGCCGAAGTCGCCAACTATATTGCGACGCACCGCGGTCCGGGCGCCAGTGCGCTAAACGATTTGGATATGCAGCATATCCTGATCGCGGTTCCCGCCAATGCGAGCACCGCCGATTTGGCCGCGGCGCAAGAAAAAGCTTTGCAGATTATCAAACAAGCCGGCGATGGCAGCGATTTCGCCAAGCTGGCCAAACAGTATTCGCAGGACACCGATGCCGCGAAGGGCGGCGATTTAGGTTTCCGCTCGCCTGACGCTTTGCCCGCAGGTTTCGCCGACGCAGCCGCAAAATTGCGTCCGGGTGAGGTTTCGCCGGAACCGATTCGCAGCGACAAAGGCATCGAAATTGTCCGCCTGGTCGATCGTCGCGCTGCCCGCACCGGGGCTGCCAGCGATGTCGTGAAAATCACGCAGACCCACGTGCGTCATATTCTGCTGCGCGTTGGCGAAGGCGGTTCTGAAGAACAAATTCGCCAGAAGCTGATTGATATTGCTGCTCAAATCGAAAAAGGCGGCGATTTCGCACAGTTTGCCCGCACCTATTCGCAAGATGGTTCGGCGCAAAGTGGCGGCGATCTCGGCTGGATCAATCCCGGCGAAACCGTGCCCGAGTTTGAGCGCGTGATGGACCAATTGAAAGATGGTCAGATGAGCCCGCCGGTCCGTACCGAATTCGGTTATCACTTGATTCAAGTGCTGGCCCGGCGCACCACGGAAGCTACGGTTGCGCAGCAAGAGGACGCGGCGCGCCAGGCAATCGGTTCGCGCAAGGCGGCGCAAGCTTACTCCGATTGGTTGCGTGAATTGCACGATAGCTCCTATATCCAGTACAAGCCCGGCTTCGGCCCGGCCTGAGCAGGTCCAGTTCAATAAGTCAGGCCCTGCCTCAAGATGAAGCCAGCTACCGTGGGCGCCGCACCGCTCCAGATCGCGATCACCACCGGGGAGCCCGCCGGTGTCGGGCCTGAGCTGACGTTGCGCGCATTGGCGCTGGCTTGCAATGGACCGCAGTTGCGTTGGCCGGATGTCGGCTTTACCGTTTTGGGCGATGCCGGTTTGCTGGCGCAACGCGCTTTATGTGTTGGGGTGGATCTGGCGGCCTTGCTTGCCACCGGGCGTGTTGCGATAGCGCACGTGCCCTTGCGGGCGCCCAGCCGTGCCGGCCAGCTCGATGCGGCTAACGGCGCGTATGTGCTGGCCTTGCTGGATGCGGCGATTGACGGCGCCCAGCATAAGGTGGTGAGTGGCGCCAAACGGGCTTCCGATGATGAAGCGCGTACGGGCGTAAGTATCGTCGCAAGCACCGACGCAAGCACCGTCGCAAGCACCGTCGCAAGCACCGACGCAGCTGCACTCGCCTTCGACGCCATCGTCACGGCGCCGCTGCAAAAAAGTACCATTAACGACGCCGGTGTGCCGTTTTCCGGGCATACCGAATACCTAGCTGAGCGCACCGGCACGGCGCAAGTGGTGATGATGTTATCCGGCGCCGGCGAGCATCCGCTGCGCGTGGCGTTGGCGACCACCCACTTGCCGCTGTCGGCTGTGCCCGCGGCACTGACCGTGGCGGGCTTGGTCAACACGCTGCGCATCATCGATCACGATTTACGCACGGCGTTCGGGTTAGAGCGGCCTCGCATACTGGTGACCGGGCTCAACCCCCACGCTGGCGAAAACGGTTATCTCGGGCGCGAGGAAATCGATGTCATCGGCCCGGCCATTGAACAGGCGCAGGCATTGGGTATCGATGCGCGTGGCCCTTATCCGGCCGATACGCTGTTCCAGCCGCGCTACTTGAAGGACGCCGATTGCGTATTAGCGATGTTTCACGACCAAGGGTTGCCGGTTTTGAAATACGCGACCTTCGGCGAGGGTGTCAACATCACATTGGGCCTGCCGATTATCCGCACTTCGGTCGATCATGGCACGGCGCTCGACTTGGCAGGAACGGGACAAGCCGATTGCGGCAGCATGCTGGAGGCGATTGCGTGCGCGGTCCAGATGGCGCGTCATCGGCAACAATAACTTCGCCGCCGCGCTCGCCGCGCGGTCAGCCCTGACGGCACGCGGCGTGCCCAGGTCATTACTTTACTTTAGCCCAGGTCAACTCTCATGTCCGGTAAACATCAAGGACACTTCGCGCGTAAGCGCTTCGGTCAAAATTTCCTTGTCGATCAAGGTGTGATCGACTCGATTGTCGACACCATTGCGCCGCGTCGCGGTGAGCGCATGGTCGAGATTGGTCCCGGTCTCGGGGCGCTCACGCAACCGCTGCTCGAACGACTGGACGAGTTACATGCGGTGGAGCTCGATCGCGATTTAATCGCACGCTTGCAAAAGCGCTTTGGCGAAAAACTGGTGCTGCATGCAGGCGACGCCTTGGACTATGATTTTGGCGCACTGGCGCGACCGGCAAGTGATGAGCCCGTTGCTGCAAATCCGCCAGCTACCGGCGTGATTCCCACGCTGCGCATTGTCGGCAATTTGCCATACAACATCTCCAGCCCTTTGCTGTTTCATTTGATGGGTTTTGCCGAGGTCGTCGTCGACCAGCATTTCATGCTGCAAAGCGAAGTGGTGGAGCGCATGGTGGCCGAGCCCGGCACCAAAGATTTCGGCCGTCTGTCGGTCATGCTGCAAATGCGTTACGCGATGGATAAGATGCTCGATGTGCCGCCCGAATCATTCGAGCCAGCGCCCAAGGTCGATTCGGCGATCGTTCGGATGATACCGTTGAGTGCGGCTGAATTGCCGGATGTCGATAAGCGGATATTGGGCGAAGTCGTGACCGCGGCGTTTTCGCAGCGCCGCAAGATGCTGCGAAATACGCTGGGCGTCTACCGTGATCGCATCGATTTCGAAGCCTTGAATTTCGACCTGGCACGGCGCGCGGAAGATGTGCCCGTCAACGAGTACGTGATGCTGGCGCAGCAACTGGTCAAGCCTGCTAGATAAAAGCGATGCCGCGCTGGGGGCGAGTGCATCGCTGAGCAAGCATCCGGCCGACGGCGAGCAAAGCGTGTGACGGGCGCGCTTTGCTCTGTAGCAATATCAATGCTGGATAAATTCAATTTTGTAGCCGTCGGGGTCTTCGACAAAGGCGATCACGGTGCTGCCGTGCTTCATCGGCCCGGCTTCGCGCGTCACCTTGCCGCCCTTTTGTTTGACACGTTCGCAAGCCTGGTAGGCGTCGTCGACTTCCAGGGCGATATGGCCGTAGCCTGTGCCGATGTCGTACTGCTCGGTGTCCCAGTTGTGCGTCAACTCGATGACCGCCGTGTCTGATTCAGCACCATAGCCCACAAAAGCCAGCGTGAATTTGCCTTCGGGGTAATCGTGCTTGCGCAATAGCCGCATACCTAGAACCTCGGTGTAGAACGCAATCGAGCGCGTAAGATTGCCGACGCGCAGCATGGTGTGAAGAAGTCGCATGGGATGGTCCAGTACAGAAGAAATATCATTGTACCGCCGTCGAGAAATTCCGGCTGCGCATGCCAAGCGACTTCCCTGCCTCAAAGAATAGGCAGCAATTCCGGCGGGTGCTGACGCAATGTCTGGCGTGCTTCACGGAATTCGGGGAAGACCGTTTCGACGGTTTCCCAGAAGCGCGGACCGTGATTCATTTCGCGCAAGTGCGAAAGTTCGTGTGCGACCACGTAATCGATAATGGTGAGCGGGAAATGAATCAGCCGCCAGTTCAGGCGAATTTTCCCGTCGCTGGAGCAACTGCCCCAGCGGGTTGCGGCTGACGACAGTGAGCAGGTGCGATAACTGACTTCGAGGGGCACGGCGTAGAAATCCAGACGCTCGACGAACAAACGCTTAGCTTCGGTTTGCAACCAGCCTTGCACCCGGTCTTTGATCTGCTCGGGGTCGGCATGGATGGGCAGGCCGATGGCAAGCGTCGCGCTCGCCTCGTCGAATTCAAGGGCGCCGCTGTTTGATTCCAGGCGAATGCAGATCGGCTTACCCAAAAACGGCAGGCTTGCGCCGTCTTCCCAGATGATGCGCGGCAGCGCGCGTTGCTCGACGCGATTTTTCCATTCGGCAAGCTTGGTAAAAATCCATTTTTGTTTTTCGGAAATGGCCGTCTCGACGTCGGCCAGCGTCACCCAACGAGGTGCGGTGACCGATAGCCCGTTGCCGTCGATTGAAAAACCGATGGTGCGCCGGGCCGATCGCTTTAGCTTGTATTCCAAACTACGCGCACCCAATTGCAGGGTGCGTGCACGCGGGCCTCCCGCCGTGTGCGGCGGGGGCGCCAGCAAGGGCTCGGCCGGCGGGGTGCTGGGCGTGCTGCTGCCGAACAGGGGAAGATCCAACTGTAGATGGTCGAGCGCGGCTTCGGGGGCGCGCCGGCCGGCAAATTTGCGTGCGAGCCGGGAAATAATGGATGGCCGGCTTGCGCCGCCGTGCCGTGGTTGCTCTGGCATCCTGGATCGCTCCGCTACGGGTTGATGGGTCCGTGGGCCGCCGACCGGCGGTATCGTCCCAATCTTGTTTGTTGTATACGCTACACCGAACGCCGACGTTTCAGGCGGCTTCAGATGTCGATTTAGGCATGTTGACCACAGAGTAAGCCTCCGGGTCGATGCGTCGCATCTCGGCTTCAATCCAAGCTTCGACTTGGCTATTCAATGCGTCCGGCGTGAGTCCTGTGGAATCTATCGGCGCGCCTATCGATACAGTGACTATACCGGGATTTTTGGTGAATGCATTGCGCGGCCAGAGACGTCCGGCATTGTGTGCAATCGGCACGACAGGTGCGCCGGTTTCGATGGCAAGGCGCGCACCGCCGCTTTTGTATTTGCCCTGCTTGCCGGTTGCGATGCGGGTTCCTTCGGGGAACATGATCATCCACGAACCATCCGCGAGGCGGGCGCTTCCTTGGCTGACCACTGACTTAAATGCGTCTTTCCCCTGCTTGCGGTCGATATGTATCATTTTCAGCAGGCCCAATGCCCAACCGAAAAAAGGTACAAACAGCAACTCGCGTTTAAACACAAAGCACAAGGGCTTGGGCATCAAGGCCGGCATGGCGATGGTTTCCCATGCCGACTGATGTTTCACCAGCAACACCGCGGGGCCGTCGGGCAGATTGTCCCAGCCTTCGATCTGGTAGCGGATGCCGTTCAGATGACGTGCAACCCATATCACGGTTGCGCACCAGCGCGACACGACCCAGAAGCGTCCGTGCACTTTCAGAAAGGGAAACACGATAAAGCAGTAGATCGCGTACGGAACCGTAAACACAATCAGAAACAAGGTAAAGAGCAGCGAACGGATCAAGCGCATGGTGTTAGCGTAGAACTAAATAAGGGAAGAGGAAAGCGCCACGATTTCACGTATGCTCTTCCGACAAAAAATCGAGTGCGAAGCTGCGCAGGTCGGCGTGTATCTGGGTGTTTTCAGGTAGACCTCCGGCCGTCTTAGTTTGTTTGCCTTTACCCGTCAGTACCAGATGGGGTTGCATGCCGAGTGCGACGGCGGCCTCAAGATCGCGCTTGGAATCGCCGACTACCGGGGTTTCGGCCGGGTCGATATCGAAGCGCTGTGCAATGGTTTGCAACAAACCGGGTTTGGGTTTGCGGCAATCGCACTGATCGCTGGCCGTATGCGGGCAAAAGAATACGGCATCGATGCGCCCGCCAACGGCTGCGAGTGCGCGATGCATTTTTATATGCATCGCGTTCAGGGCATTCATATCGAACAGACCCCGGCCGATGCCGGATTGATTCGAGGCAACCACCACGCGATAACCGGCTTGGTTCAGGCGTGCAATGGCTTCCAGGCTGCCGGGTAAGGCATGCCATTCATCGGGCGATTTGATGAATTGATCGGAATCGGCGTTGATGACGCCATCCCTATCCAGGATAACTAATTTCTTTAGCGTATTCATCAAACCGTTCCCCCGCAAGCTCGGATCATGTCGCGACGCAATACGCCTACTCTGTTTCGTATCACATCGTACCCCTGTCCAGTCGCCGCGCTCAGGTCGGACACCCCCGGCGCGGATTGTTATTGTGCTAAGGCTTATCAGGCCGCCAATTTCGAAATGTCGGCCACGCAATTCATCTCCGCGTGCAGTTCGGACAGCAGCGCCAGTCGATTGGCGCGCACTGCCACATCATCGGCATTGACCATCACATCATTGAAAAAGGTATCCACCGCGGCCCGCAATTGCGCCAATGCCGATAGCGCCTGAGTGTAGTCGTGGTTTTGCAGGTGACGCTGCACGGCGGGCGCCACGCTGCCGCGCAAGGTTTCGTATAGCGCGTGTTCGGCGGCTTCCTGCAGCAATGCGGGGTTGACCGATGCTGCATTGATGTCCTCGGACTTCTTGAGAATATTCGAAATCCGTTTGTTGGCGGCGGCCAGCGCCTCGGCTTCGGGCAATGCGGCAAAGGTACGCACCGCATCGAGCCGCGGCGTCAGGTCGTCGACCCGGGTCGGATTTTGGCTCAGCACCGCTTCGACTTCGTTGGCGCTGTAGCCGCGCTCGCGCAGCAGGCCACGCAAGCGGTCGCTCAAAAAACTCAAGATGGCATCGGTGGTGTCGCCGGCGCTCGTCGTTATTCCGGCAAACTGGGCTTGAACAATCGCCAGCAGCTCGCGTAAATCAAGCGGCAGACTTTTTTCCAGTAGGATCCGCAAGATGCCGAGCGCATGGCGGCGCAGAGCAAACGGATCTTTCTCGCCGGTAGGGGCGAGGCCGATGCCCCAGATGCCGACCAAGGTTTCGAGTTTGTCGGCAAGCGCGACTACGGTGCCCGTCAAAGTCGACGGCAAGGTATCGCCCGAAAATCTAGGTTGATAATGTTCGGAGCAAGCCAGTGCGACGTCGTCGGCTTCGCCGTCGTGACGGGCGTAGTAGGTGCCCATGGTGCCCTGCAATTCCGGGAACTCGCCGACCATGTCGGTGAGCAAGTCGGCCTTGGCAAGTTGGGCTGCACGCGTGGCCCGCGCGGTGTCGGCGCCGATCAGCGGTGCAATGGCCGCGGCAATTTCGGTAATGCGATCGGTGCGTTGTTGTTGCGAGCCGAGTTTGTTGTGATACACCACGCTGGCCAACTGCGCAATGCGGCTAGCCAACGGTTTTTTCTGATCCTGTTCGAAGAAAAATTTGGCGTCGGCCAGGCGTGGTCGGACCACGCGCTCATTGCCTTCGATAATTTCGCCCGGCGTGTCGGTCGCGATATTGGAGACAATCAGGAAGCGCGAACGCAACTTGCCGGCGTCGTCTGTCAGTGCAAAATATTTCTGATTGGTCTGCATCGTCAGGATCAAGCATTCCTGCGGGACGGTCAGAAATTGATCTTCAAAGCGACAGGCATACACGACAGGCCATTCGACCAGCGAATTCACTTCGTCCAGCAAAGCCTCAGGCATGACCACACGGTCGGCGCCTGCTTGCACTTGCAATTGGGCGCGGATATTTTCGCGGCGCTCGCTGTAGTCGGCCAGCACGAAGGCTGCTTGCAGCCGGGCGCGATAGTCGCCGGCCTGCGCTAATTCGATTGCACCGGTGCTTAAAAAGCGATGGCCCAGGGTGATCCGTCCGGCCGTCAGCCCCATCGCTTGCACGCCGATGACTTCGCTGCCATGCAGCGCCACCAGACTGTGAACCGGCCGCACAAATTGCACCGGCGTGCCGTCCGGGCGCTGGTAGCTCATCACCTTGGGGATAGGCAGCTTCGCGAGGGTTTCATCGAGTGCGGTTTGCAAGCCTGCGCTCAGCGTGATGCCGGCCGCGGTATAACTGAGGAAAAAAGCCTCGGTCTTGCCGTCGGGCGCGCGCTCAAGCTGCTCCAGCGTGGTATTTGGAAAACCGAGGGCGGCGAGCTTTTTAGCCAGCGGCGGGGTGGGCTGACCGTTGGCGTCGAGTGCCACCGATACCGGCAGCACTTTTTCACGCATCTGTTTGTCGGGCGCCACGGCGAGCACATTGGGGATCAAGACCGCAAGGCGACGCGGCGTGGCGTAGCGTTCGATGTCGCTTAGCGTGATCGATGTATCGATCAGGCCGGCGAGTTTCAGCCGATCAAACAGCCCTTGCGAGAACGCGTCTCCCAGTTTGGCCAGGGCTTTCGGCGGCAGTTCTTCGGTGAGCAGTTCTACCAACAACGCAGCAGGTTGAGCTTGAGTCATTATTTATCTATTAAGAAATTCGTGGCGCTTATTGGGGTGCTTGCTGGAGTGCTTGAGTGCCGATTGAGCCTACTCAGGCGGACAAAACCGCGGATTGAGCCGCCGGCGTAGGCCGGGCCCCCGCGTTCGCCGCCGCACCCGACAAGGGCCCTTTGCACATCGGGAAACCCAGTTTCTCGCGAGCATCGTAATAGGCTTGCGCGACCAAGCGCGACAAGGCACGAATGCGGCCGATATAGGCTGCACGCTCGGTCACTGAAATCGCACCACGCGCATCGAGCAAATTGAAGGTGTGCCCGGCTTTCAAGATCATTTCGTAAGCGGGGATGGCCAACTGCGCTTCGATCAAGCGCTTGGCTTCTGCTTCATATTGGCTAAACAAACCGAACAGCATGTCGGTGTTCGAGTATTCGAAATTGTAGGTCGATTGCTCGAATTCGTTTTGCAGGAACACATCGCGATAGGTCAGGGTTTGCGTTTCGCCGTTGTGATCCACTGCATTTGTCCAGACCAAATCCCAGACGTTGTCGACCTTTTGCAGATACATCGCGAGCCGCTCAAGACCATAGGTGATCTCGCCGAGCACCGGCTTGCAATCGAGTCCGCCGACTTGCTGGAAATAGGTGAATTGCGTGACTTCCATGCCGTTGAGCCAGACTTCCCAGCCCAGACCCCAGGCGCCCAATGTCGGATTTTCCCAGTCATCTTCGACAAAGCGCACGTCGTTCTGCTGCAAATCCAGTCCCAGCGCTTTGAGTGAACCCAGATAGAGATCGAGGATATTTTCCGGCGCAGGCTTCAACACCACTTGGTATTGGTAGTAGAACTGCATGCGGTTGGGGTTTTCGCCGTAGCGGCCATCCTTGGGGCGGCGGCAAGGCTGCACGTAAGCCGCGCGCCAAGGTTCGGGGCCGATGGCGCGCAGGAAGGTGCCGGTGTGCGAGGTGCCCGCGCCGACTTCCATGTCGTAGGGCTGAAGCAGTGCGCAGCCTTGGCGGTCCCAGTAGGACTGCAGCGTCAGGATGATTTGCTGAAACGTGAGCATGGTGAGCCTTGGTCAATAATTTGGTGCTGAATCGTGCCGATTGCGCGTACTTGGGCGTGACAGTATCACGGCTGCGGCGCGAGTCCGGATTTGGACGCCAAAACCCTGAATTTTAACGGTATTGGCCGGCTTTTGCGACTTTCCAACGCAACGGGCGCGCACAAAGGGCGAGCAGCGCCAGAACGGCCAGCAGCACCGGCATGTTGCCCCAGCGCACATAAGGCGTGAGCCCCGTGCGCCCCTGGACCGTTACCGCCAGCGAGCCCACCGTCGCGACGGGTAATTGGGCCTCGATATGGCCGTTGGCGGCAATCGCCGCGGTTGGGCCGGTGTTGGTGACGCTCAACATAGGCCGGCCGGTCTCGAGCGCGCGCATACGCGCCATCTGCAGGTGTTGCGGCAGCGCGATGGTATTGCCGAACCAACCCAGATTGGTTGCATTGACGAGAATGCCGGCAGGTGTGGCCTGATCTCTTAGCGTGCGGGCAATTTCCTCGCCAAATACGTCTTCGTAGCAAATATCGAAGGAAATGGCCTGCCCATGGACAAAAAATGGCGCCTGTACCGGGGCGCCGCGGTCAAAATCACCCATTGGCATGTACATCAAGGCCACAAACCAGTGGAATCCTTCAGGAATAAATTCTCCGAATGGAACCAGATGGAATTTATTGTAGCGATACAGTGTGTTGATGCCGGGAGTCACGCCATACAGGCTATTGGTGTAATGCTCATAGCCGTTTTCGGTTTCCACCGCGCCGATCGCACCGAACACCACTGCGGATTTTGTCCGGTCGACAAAGCCGCGCACCGCTTGCCCCCAATCCTGCGGGACTTGCTGGATCAGCACCGGCACACCGGTTTCAGGCGTGATGATCAAGTCCGCTGGTTTCTCGAGAATCAGTTTTTGATACAGATCAATCGCATGATCGATACCCGTTTCCGAAAACTTGATATCTTCGGGCACATTGCCTTGCAGCAAGCGCACCGTGAGGGGCGCCCCGTTGGGCCTGGTCCATTGCACCTGCGCGAGTGCGGCGCTGCCAAGTAGCAAAGCGAGCGCCAAAGCCAAGGGGGCGAGCGCGGCACGCCGTGCCTTGCTATTTTCACCTGCCCGGGGGCGCTGCTGCCAGGCTTGTACACAGCAGGCGGACACCAGTGTCATCACGCAACCGACGCCGTAGACGCCGAGCAGTGCTGAATAATGTTTGAGCGGTCCATCGACTTGCGGATAACCGCTCGCTAGCCAGGGAAAGCCGGTGAGTGCGGTGCCGCGCACCCAGTTGCCCAAAGTCCAGGCCGCCGCGAAGGCCAGGCTGCTGCGCCAGCCGTGGCGCGTGCCTTCGAGTGCCGCACTTGTTGGCGTCGAGCGCCGTGCGATCCACCACCATAGTGCGGTCGCGAGCGCCGGATAAATGGCCAATCCGAGCGACAATACCACGAGTGCCGCGATTGCCAGAGGCGCTGCCATGCCGCCGTTATCGTGCATGCTGACATAAAGCCACCAGATGCCGGTCACAAAATTGCCAAAGCCAAAGCTGCCGCCCGTCAGCGCGGCGCAGCGCCAGCCACGCGCGCGGCCCAGCTGCGCAAAGAATAAGCCCATGATGATGAGTTCGATCCAACCGCCATGCGGGGTGGGCGCGAACGACAGGGTATTGAGCATGCCGGCTGACATTGCCAGCAGATAATGCCAGATGGGCTGGCGTGGCAGCGCAGCAGGTATCTGGTTTGCATGCAGTGGCTCATGCAGTGGCTCATGCAGTGGCTCATGCAGTGGCTCATGCAGTGGCTCATGCAGTGGCTCATGCAGTGGCTCATGCAGTGGATTGGTCGGCACGGTAGGTACGGGCAGGGAAGGTTCAGCCATCGGGCTTACAGGGTGAGTGAGTGGGGCGCGAAGAGCTCAGAGCCGCGAGGTCGCGTCAGGACGAGCTTCGCGATAGCAAGGTGGCGCGCAATCCCGTGGTGGGGCTCAATGCCTGAGCACTACCCGGGCGTTGCGCTGCCGTGCGAATTACCGTTCCTGTTGCTCGACGGCGGCTTGCACTTCGGCCTCGCTCGGGCCGGCATCGCGCCGGACCAGCAATACGTGGATCTGGCGCGCATCGCCGCGCAGTATTTCAAATACCAGATCGCCGATCCGGACTTTTTCACCGCGATGGGGCACGCGGCCGAAGCGGTGTGTAATCAGCCCGCCGATGGTGTCGACCTCGTCGTCGCTGTAGTCGGTGCCGAAAACTTCATTGAATTGCTCGATCTCGGTCAACGCTCTGACCCGGTGCCGGCCATCGGCTGAGGTCAGGATATTGCCTTCTTCTTCGTCGAAATCGTATTCATCTTCGATGTCGCCGACGATTTGTTCCAGCACGTCTTCGATGGTGATCAGTCCTGCCACGCCGCCATATTCGTCGACCACGATGGCGATATGGTTGCGGTTGACGCGAAAATCATGGAGCAACACGTTAAGCCGCTTCGATTCGGGGATAAACACCGCGGGACGCAGCATGCCGCGCACATCGAATTCGGATTCCGCATAAAAACGCAGCAAGTCCTTGGCGAGCAGGATACCGATGACGTTGTCGCGATTACCTTCAAAAACGGGGTAGCGCGAGTGCGCTTTTTCGAGCACGAAGGGGATAAACTCCTCCGGGCTTTCGAGAATATTAATGGCGTCCATCTGGGCGCGCGGGATCATGATGTCGCGTGCGCACAACTCCGCAACCTGGAACACGCCTTCAATCATCGACAGCGAATCGGCGTCGATCAGATTGCGCTCATGGGCGTCCTGGAGTATTTCGAGCAGTTCTCCGCGGGTTTCAGGCTCGGGAGAAATGAAGTCGGTCAGGCGCTCAAGTAGAGAGCGCGGTTTGTCGTGGGATTTCAGGGCTATCTTCCGACTGGGGTAAGGGTCGTTCATTTTGAGGCGCTCGTCAGTGCGAACGCGAAGTTACGAAGCGCTTAGGATACACCAAGACGCCACATGGTTTATGACGGCTGTGGGTCAATGGGGCTATGTCATAGAATAGCGGCATTTCAATTTGACGCAAGAGTCGTGCCGTAACGGCGCCGCTCACGTTAATATTGAGATAATTCAAGAGGGGAATTATGTCAGACATCGAATTTGAAGTGCGCGGCCCACATGATGAAATGCTGGAAGAGGGCGGCGGGCATGGCGGCCGAGATACTTTCGGCAGCCGGATTGCCGTGATGACGGCGGTACTGGCGACCTTGGGGGCGATTTTTTCTTATCAGAGCGGTAATGACGAGAACCGGGCGTTGATTTTCAAGAACGAGGCGGCGATACGTAAAACCGACGCCGCTAACCAATGGGCGTATTACCAGTCCAAAGGGCAAAAGGAAAATCTGGCTGAACTGGGTTTGGCTCTGTCCACCCATGATCCCAAGGCCGCGGAAAAATTCAGCGCGGACGCCGCGCGCTATAAGGCCGAAAAAGAGCCGATTCACGCCAAGGCCGACGCGCTCGAGAAACAGGTGCTGGAAGCCGACGCACAAAGCGAGTTGTTGGTGCATCAGCACCATCGTTGGGCGCAGGCCACGACCCTGCTGCAGGTGTCGATCGCGCTGTCCGCGATTACTTTGCTGGCACGCAGCCGGTGGTTGTTGATCGGTGCGTGCAGCGTGGCTGCACTGGGTACGGTGCTTGGGGTGTTGGCGGCCTGCCAGATATAGGGGGGGTGCACCTGGTACTGGCGGGTCCTGCTCGGCTCGGCTCGGCTCGGCTTACGCAAGGGGCAAGGGGCATGGGGCATGGGGCCCTTGCCCCGCGGCTGTGCCGATGAGCTATTTTATGACTCAGCTTGTGATTTGAACTCTGACTCGCAGCAGCGCTCCAGCAACGCTTCGAGGGTGGCGTCGCAAATACCGCTGGCGCGTAAGGCTTCAACCGTGCGCGTGACGTATTCCAGTGTGGTGCCGTAACGTCCGCATGCGGACCGGAATACGGTGCGCACAATGTCGTCAGGCAGGCGCCCAGCATAGGTTGGCAGGCCGCGCCGCATTACAAAGGTCAGTGCGCTGACGCGTCGGCCGTCCGCGAGGATGCAGCGCAGCCACGCCGGCCGGTACGATCCCATCGACATTTCGCGTTGCCAGAGTGCTTCAAGTTTGCCGCGCAAATCGGTCCGATCGACTCGATAGGCCAGGCCCGTGCATGAGCCGCCACGGTCTAGCGCGAGTACCAGCCCCGGTTGGTGCGGCGTGCCGCGATTGTGGCGCGACCACAGATATAAGCCGCGGTGATAGCCGAGAACGCGCCCTTTGACGGCTTCCAGGGCCGGCATCTCGGGGCGCCAGATCAATGAGCCATAGCCGAAAATCCAGAAATCGCCGTCGTCATGCCACTGGCTCAGAGTGTGGTCCAGCGACTTCGCGAGTTCTTCGTCAGTGAGATAGCGCGCTTCGCCCAAGGCCGGAGGATAGCAGGGCAGGTTCGCGGCCGGCACGTGCAATGCGTCGGCACATTTGATTGGGGGGCGTTTGGGCGGCTGCGGCACGATTCAGGGTAATGGTTCAGGCGTAGGGGTTGGGGAAGCCCAGCGCTGCGAGCAATTCGGTTTCCAGTGCTTCCATTTCCTCGGCTTCATCCTCGTCTTCGTGGTCGTAGCCTTGCGCGTGCAATACCCCATGCACGATCAAGTGGGCGTAATGCGCTTCCAGCGGTTTGTTTTGCTCGCGCGCTTCAGTTTCGACGATGGCACAGCACAGCACGATATCGCCGGATACCGGATCGTCCTCGGTTTCGGCATAGGCAAAAGTCAACACGTTGGTGGCGTAGTCTTTGCTGCGATAGGTGCGGTTCAGCGCGCGGCCTTCCTCGGCGTCGACAAAGCGCAGCGTTAATTCGCCGTCGGCAAATAGCGCGGCCTTGACCCAGCGCGCGAGCGTCGGGCGCGGCAGCAGCGCCCGGTGCTCGGGGTGGGCCGCGGCGGCAAACTGGACACTGAGCTTGAGTTTGGGTTGGGCCGTGCCGCTCATCGGTTGCCCCCATCTTTCTTGTAGCTGTGTGCGTCGTAGGCTTCGACAATACGGGCCACCAGCGGATGGCGCACCACGTCGGCGCTGGTAAAGCGGGTCATGGCGATGCCGCGGATATCGCTTAATACTTCCTGCGCCTCGACCAGCCCGCTCTTGTGGCCGCGCGGCAAATCGACCTGGGTGGTGTCGCCCGTCACCACTGCCTTGGAGCCGAAGCCAATGCGGGTCAGAAACATTTTCATTTGTTCCGGCGTGGTGTTTTGCGCTTCATCCAGAATGATAAAGGCGTGATTCAGGGTGCGCCCGCGCATATAGGCCAGCGGCGCAATTTCTATCATCTGCCGCTCAAACATTTTCGCGGTCTTGTCGAAGCCTAATAAATCGTAGAGCGCGTCATACAGGGGCCGCAAATACGGATCGACCTTCTGTGCCAGATCGCCCGGCAGAAAACCCAGGCGCTCGCCGGCTTCAACGGCTGGACGGGTCAGGACAATGCGTTTGACTTGATCCCGTTCCAGCGCGTCGACGGCGCAAGCAACGGCCAGATAAGTTTTGCCGGTACCGGCCGGGCCGATGCCGAAGGTAATGTCGTGCGCGACAATATTCTTTAGATACTCGCGCTGCATCGGCGTGCGGCCGCGCAAATCGGCGCGTCGCGTGTACAGCTCGGGGCCGATATCTTCGGGGGGCGGTTCGTCGTCGCTTAAAGTAATATGTTTGACGGCGGCCGGGTCCAGCAGAATTCCGGCACTGGACCTGTTCGACTTCGGACGTCGCACTTCAACCAGCGCCAATTGGATATCGTCGAGTGACAGTGGGCCTGCCGCGCGCTTGTAAAATTTTTCCAGCGCGATAATCGCGGTGGACGCTTCGCGGCCTTTCGCGGAAATTTTGTAATTGCGGCGTGTCAGCGTGACATCGAGCGCCTGTTCGATTTGCCGCAGATTTTCATCGAGCGGCCCGCACAAATTGGCGAGCCGGGCATTGTCGTTCTGGGCCGCGTTAAATTCTAGCGAAGGCGTACTTTTCAAGTCGAAGTCCGATCGTGTCAGTGTGCGAGAACATGGGCCGCAGGCGCGGCAAGACCGGCCGCGAGGTCGGCTGCAAGGTCAAGCGTTAAGGGGGAGCCGGTGGTCACGATGGCGCCGCGCAGCGAATGCGGATACACCCCCGTGACCTCGACATCGATCATTTGCCCCATCAGCCGCGCATGAGCATGCAGCGGCACAGGGAAATTAACGACGCGATTATTGTCGGTGCGCCCGCACAATTCGGTGGGGTCTTTGCGCGAAACGCCTTCCACCAGCACGCGCTGCACCGAGCCGACCATGGCGTGACTGATGCGCAGGGCATTGGCGTCGATATGCGCCTGCAACTGATGCAGGCGGGCCAGCTTGACCTCGCGCGGGGTGTCATCGTGCAAGTTGGCGGCCGGTGTGCCGGGGCGCGGGCTATAGACAAACGAGAAACTGGCGTCGTAGTCCATTTCTTCGACCAGTGTCATCAGTTTGGCGAAATCGTCGTCGGTTTCGCCGGGGAAGCCGACGATGACATCGGTCGACAGCGACAGGTCGGGGCGGATCGCCCGCAAGCGACGCACGATGGATTTATATTCGAGCACCGAGTAGCCGCGTTTCATCGCCATCAGGATGCGGTCCGAGCCGTGCTGGACCGGCAGATGCAAATGGCTGACCAACTTGGGGATGCGCGCATAGGCGTCGATCAGGCGTTGGGTAAACTCTTTCGGGTGCGAGGTGGTGTAGCGGATGCGTTCGATACCCGGAATCTCGGCCACATATTCGATCAGTGTCGCGAAATCGGCGATCTCGCCGCCGTCCTTGAAGCTGCCGCGATTACCCAGATAGGCATTGACGTTCTGGCCGAGCAGCGTGACTTCGCGCACGCCCTGTTCAGCCAGACCGGCGATTTCAGTCAAGACGTCGTCGAGCGGGCGCGACACTTCGTCGCCGCGGGTGTAGGGCACGACGCAATAGCTGCAGAACTTGCTGCAACCTTCCATGATCGACACAAAAGCGCTCGGGCCATCCACTTTCGCGGGCGGCAGATGGTCGAATTTCTCGATTTCAGGAAACGAAATGTCGACTTGCGCGAGACCCGACGAGCGGCGTTCAGCCAGCATCTCGGGCAGTCGGTGCAGCGTTTGCGGGCCGAATACGAGGTCGACATAAGGGGCGCGGGCAACGATGGCCGCGCCTTCCTGGCTGGCGACACAGCCGCCGACACCAATCATCAGGTGCGGTTTCGCTTCTTTCAGGGCTTTAACGCGGCCTAAATCGGAAAATACTTTTTCCTGGGCTTTTTCGCGTACCGAGCACGTGTTGAACAGGATGACGTCGGCATCCTCGGGGTTGTCGGTTTTGACGAGTCCTTCGCTGGCGCCGAGCACGTCGACCATTTTGTCGGAATCGTACTCATTCATCTGACAGCCGAAGGTTTTTACGTAGACTTTCTTGACCATAAATTCGCCGTTCGCAGTGGTTGCGAGGTAGATGAGCTGGGGACGACGAAGGCAACGGTAACCGTAACCGTGCCGTTCATCTATCCCCGTCCAGTGGCAACCGTGCCGATCTGGACAATTCTCTCAAGAAAACGCTGGGCCGCTCCCAAGCTTTCTTGAACCCCTCGGGGGGGCCTGGCGCATAGCGACAGGTCAGGGGGTTCTCATTATACCGCCTCGCCGCGAAAGCCGGTCTCAAGCGAACTACTTCGTGGCGAGCACCCAATCCACGACCGTTTTCAGATCGGCATCGTTCAATTGCGACTGGGCCGGCATCGGCATGGTTCCCCAGACACCAGCACCACCCGCATGGACTTTGGCCATCAGGATTTTTTCGGCCTGGTTGTTGCCTTTATATTTGGCCGCGATATCTTTAAATGCGGGGCCCACCACTTTATGGTCGATTGCATGGCAAGCCAGGCAACTGTTTTTCTGGGCAATCGCCAGGCCATCGGCGAATGCGCCCGATGCGACGGCGCTAAGACAGACTGCCAGTGCCATGCTGAGTGTGCGGGTGCGTGTCATAGTGAGGCTCCTATCGATAGGTGTTTAAGGGGATGATTTATTCGCTTAAAGCAAGGCCGCGTCTTATTGCGCCGCCCGGTATGCCGTTTTACCAGAGATCAAGCCGCATGACTGCCGGACGGGTCCGGCATGCACCGAATTCTAGGCATTTTCGGCAGATTCCCAATGGCTGCATATTTCGTGCTAGGTGTCTCAACATCAGGTAAAACGGGCGTGTATAGTGTCCCGTAGCTTTATCTAGAAAATCGGCCTTGTCTAGTGTCCTGTTCCGCAAATTCCTTCGATATGAAATTGTCAAACAATTGACGGAATGGGGCACTGAGGTGCTTCCCTTGTTAGGATTTTGAGTCTTCCAATGTTTGAGACGACGATTTTGCTGGCGGTGGCCAGCAAAAAAGAGCGTGTCGCGGCCCGACGGCTGGCGCGCGCGACTGCTGTTTCCGAGGCGCAGGCTTTGGCGCAGATTCTGCAGCAAGCCGCAGGCTCGGGGGCTCTGGGCGACTTGATTGGGCAGCGTCGCGCGGCGCAATCTGCCGCCGAAGCACGGCGAGCCGAGCGTCAACTACGTAAATTCGAGCTGCTAGCCCAAAAAAGAGCTCAGGCCCAGCCCGATGCGCTTGGATGGCAAGCCTGGTTTGACGGCTCGAGTCATCCCAATCCGGGAAAAATTGGGATAGGTGGCGTGCTCCAAGGCCCTGACGGCCAACGCATTGAAATTTGCGAGTGGGCCGGTCATGGCGACAGCAACGAAGCGGAGTACCTGGCGCTGATTGCCGTGTTGCAGGCCGCTTTGCAAGTCAAACCCGACGCCTTGGTGCTGTATGGCGATAGCCAGGTGGTGATCGGCGACGTCGGCAAACCGTGCGGCGCCGGCGCGCGTGCTTTGTTACGATACCGCGAGCGGGCGCAGCAGTTGATCGGGCAATTGGAAAATGTAAGTCTGAAATGGATCGCACGGCATAAAAACGCCGCGGCGGACGACTTGTCTCAGCGTGCCGTCGCGCGGCAAACGACGCCGGATTAACGGGGCTCGCAGTACGCAAAGCCGCACGAAAATACCCGGTGGCTGCGTCGATATCAAGGCGCGATATGTATTTTCAGGCCGGCTTGGGTCAAGGTGTCGGTCATGGCGTCCGGCGGCGCTTTGTCGGTGAAGAGCGCGTCGATCTGCGACAAATGGCCCATTCTGACCAAGGCGGGCCGCCCGAATTTTGAATGGTCGGCTACCAGAAAGACGGTGCGTGCGTGCTCGATAATGGCCTCGGCCACCCGCACTTCCCGGGTGTCGAAGTCGCGCAAGGTGCCGTCGGTTTCTATGCTGGAAATACCGATAATCGCGAAATCGACCTTAAATTGCCGGATAAAGTCGATTGTCATTTCACCGACCACGCCGCGGTCCCATGGGCGCACAACGCCGCCCGTGACGATGACCTCGCAATCGGTATAGCCGCACATCACGCCGGCGACGTTCAGATTGTTGGTAATCACCTTCAGGCCGCGTCGCTCGCTTAAGGCGTGGGCGACTTCTTCGGTGGTGGTGCCGAGGTTGATAAACAGCGAGGCGTGATCGGGGATATGCGAGGCCGCGAGCGCCGCGATACGGGTTTTTTCGTCACTGAACATGCGCTGCCGCGCAGTATACGAGACGTTTTCCGCGCTGGTCGGCAAGCTTGCGCCGCCATGATAGCGGCGCAGCAAATTCAATTCCGCGAGGGCATTGATGTCGCGTCGTATGGTCTGAGGAGTCACGTCAAAGTGCGTGGCGACATCCTCAACCGTGACAAAACCATCACGTTGCACCCAGGCCAGCAGGTTCTGTTGGCGTGAGTTCAGGGTCAAGCGGGGGGCTCGGGCGATCACAGGGAACGGTTTCCAATGCAAGGATCAAAGAACATATCTTGTCTGGAACTCGGGGCAGACGCAAGCTGCGGTCGGTTCGGCGTGCATGGGATGGTTCGTGCCAAGGCCCGCATTCGATACGGAACTCAATTCGCGGTCATCGGTCTACAGTAGGACATCACCTTCGGGCATAGCCCAATAGGCTTTTTGCTATATTTAGGCTAGTGGCGAATTGACAGTCTGCCCGACACATTCCAAACTGCGTCAGGAGGTATCGCATTTATCGATCCGATTCACGCCTGGTCGCAAGCATGGCGCCGCTGAATCGATGCCGCAGAGAGGAATTTCAGGTGGGCGCCAGCAAGCTGCTTGGTGAAGCTTTCGCCTTATAACTGGACCGCTAAACATGGTTAACCAAGACTCGATACACCTTCCCTGGCGTTACCAGGATATTGACTTCAGCCAGATAGATCGCAGCCGTATCGTTGATAACGAAGATCTGTTTTTCCTGTTGTGTGCGTCGTCGTTTATCGAAAGTGGTTCCGATCTATACACCAGCAATTTGGTGGCTTTTTTTGATGGCGATCGAGAGGTCACTGACTGGCTTAACGATCATTGGGAGGTTGAGGAGCTGCAGCACGGGCGCGCATTGAAAGCCTATATTCTCACTGTTTGGCCTGAGTTTGACTGGGATGCCGCATTTGCCCGGTTTTTCGAAGAATATTCGCTGTGCTGTACAGTCGAGGAATTCGAAAAAACCCGTGGGCTTGAAATGGCGGCGCGTTGCGTCGTCGAGACCGGCACAGCCACGCTCTATCGCGCAATCAATGCCTGTTCGGATGAGCCTGTGCTGAAGTCGCTGACCAACAAAATTCGTTCCGACGAAGTGCGTCACTACAAGTATTTTTTTAAATTCTTCAAGCGCTATAACCTGCTTGAGAGGCATAGCCGTTTTACCGTGTTGCGCACCTTGATACGGCGCTTGCTTGAAATCAAAAACGACGATTCTGAAATTGCCATGCGCCATGTCTTCGCCAGCGTGCACCCGGGCGCTTTGCCCCGCGATCCGCGCCTGCAAGCCGTCAGCAGTCGTGTTAGCCGGCTGGTGCGGCGCAACCTGTCGGCCGATATGTGCATCAAGATGTTGTTGAAGCCCTTGGCGATTCCGGCGCGTATTCAGCCCAGCGTGCAATACCCGCTGGAGAAAATCACCCAGCATGTGTTTTTTCGCTAGAGATTGCACGTGAAGCCCACCGATACACATCGTGCGGCTCTGGCGTTGGGCGTGTTTGAGACTTTGCCGCCGGTGCTGAGCCGGGTTCTCGATGGGGGGCAACTGCGAGCCTTGCCGGGTTTTACACTGTCACTGCTCAGCGTCGATGAAGTCGGGTGTCCTCATACGACGTTATTAAGTTTGGGCGAAATTGTGGCGATGCCTCGGGCATCGGGCCTGCAGCAAGATGATGTGCGGTTTATGCTATGGCCGTCGTCGCGCGCCGTGGCTAACCTTGAGCGCAATCAACGTGGAGCTTTAACCTGTGTGGCTGAAGCGACCTTTTTCCAGATCCAGATAGCCCGGGTCCGGCGCTTGCCGGACGCCATTGGCCTGGCCCGGTTTGCCGCGCACGTTGAGCGGGTCGAAGCCCAGCGTGTCGTGTACGCCGAATTGCAAAATGGCATTACGTTTGCTATTGCTGCGGATGCTCCCGGCTTTGACGTCGCCGAGCTTGACGCCCGTTGGGCCGCGCAACTCGCCGCATTACGCGTCGACGCTTAAATTCCATTGAATATCGCCGTGGCCTGACTTTGCACAGATGCTACGCCGCTGATCGGGGCATAGCATCTGTTACCGTACTAAACCGAGCCCTTAACGACCGCGACCGCCTGAACGGCGTGCCGGGCCATTGGCCAAACCGCCCGTCGGCGCAGGACCGCTGCGCGCCGGACGCGGGCCTCGACCCGGCTGGCCGCCTGCGCCAGGCGCAGCTGTTGGTGCACGCCGATTGCCGTTGGCAGCACCTGAACCTGTCGCGCGCTTGGGTTGTTGTTGATGACGGCCACCGCCACCGCCGCCACCGCCACCGCCTTGCGAGCGCAACTGTATCGGCTGCGCCCGTGCCGTCGGATCGGGTTCGAAGCCTGCGATGACTTCTTTGGGCAGCTTGCGTTTGATCAGTTTTTCGATGTCGGTGAGTAATTCGTGTTCATCGACACAGACCAGCGAAACCGCTTCACCGGTCGAGCCGGCACGTCCGGTGCGGCCGATACGGTGCACATAGTCTTCGGCGACATTCGGCAAATCGTAATTCACCACATGCGGCAATTGGTCGATATCGATACCGCGTGCAGCGATATCGGTGGCGACCAGCACTTGCAGCGACGCATCCTTGAACTCCGCCAGCGCGCGAGTACGGGCCGATTGGCTTTTATTGCCGTGGATCGCCAGCGACGAGATGCCGTCCTTGCTCAATTGTTCGGCCAGACGATTGGCGCCATGCTTGGTGCGAGTAAAGACCAGCACCTGGAACCAGTTGTGTTCCTTGATAAGGTGCGTGAGCAGCTCGCGCTTTTTGTCGCGGTCGACCGGGTGCACCTTCTGCGATACGGTTTCGGCTGTGGTATTGCGGCGCGCGACTTCTATCATTGCCGGTGCGTTGAGCAGGCCGTCGGCCAAATCCTTGATTTCTTCCGAGAAGGTGGCCGAGAACAGCAAGTTCTGGCGCTTAGCCGGTAGTTTGGCAAGAATTTTCTTGATGTCGCGAATAAAGCCCATATCGAGCATGCGATCGGCTTCATCGAGAACCAGGATGCTGACTTGCGACAGATCGATGGTGCCCTGTTGCATATGATCGAGCAGGCGGCCCGGGGTGGCGACGACCATATCGACGCCGCGCCGCAAATCGCCGATTTGCGGGTTGATGCCCACACCGCCGAACATCACCATCGATTTCAACTTGGTATGCTTGCCATACTGGCGGGCACTTTCTTCGACTTGTGCGGCGAGCTCGCGCGTCGGTGTCAGCACCAATGCGCGAATCGCAATCGCGCCGGCGGCATTGCGCACCTGCGGCCCGGTCGATAGGCGGTGCAGAATCGGCAACATAAAGCCGGCGGTCTTGCCGGTGCCTGTCTGCGCGCCGGCCAGCAAATCGCCACCCGCCAGCACAGCCGGAATTGCCTGAATCTGGATGGGGGTCGGGATGGTGTAGCCTAGTTCGGCCACCGCCCGCAAAATGGGTTCGGCTAGGCCAAGTTCGTTAAAGGACATGAATTCTCTTAATTGTTATATCGGCCCGTCGCCGCGAGGGCGCCAGTCATGAGCAGATGGAGAGGGTGCCAAAATGGCATAGGCCCGCTGACTGAAGGCGAACCGAGAAACAGGCGGGCGGAATGCCCGGGATGTTCTATGGGGTGACGCACCGGCAGTGACGCACCTGCGGATAATCAGGCGACGTAACGCACAATGCTGACAAACTGGCACAAACTGCCGGCCAGCACGAACAGATGCCAGATGCCGTGCCCATGGCGTATCCGTTCGTCGTTAATAAAAAAGTAAATGCCCGCACTGTACACTAAGCCGCCCGCAACCAGCCACGCGGCGCCGGCGGCCGGCAAGGCTATCAACAAAGGACGGGTCGCAATAATTGCCAGCCAGCCCATCAATACATATAACGCCATCGAGACCACGCGGGTGCGGCGTCCCAGGGTCAACTCCTGCACGATGCCGAACACGGCCAAGCCCCAGATGACGCCGAACAAGGACCAACCCCAAGGGCCGCGCAGCGTAACCAGCGCAAACGGCGTGTAACTGCCGGCGATCAGCAGGTAAATGGCCGCATGGTCGCATTTCTGTAGAATCGCCTTCGCACGACCGCGGGTCACATGATACAGCGTTGAGATGCTGTAAAGAATCACCAGCATCGCCCCATATAGGCTGAAGCTGACGATTTTCCATGGGTCGCCTTCATGACTGGCGAGCCTGATCAATATCACCATGCCGGCTACCGCAAGAAGGGCGCCAAGCATGTGTGTCGCACTGTTCAGACGTTCACCGGCGTGCAAAGGCGGGCTCCTGGTTAAGCATATAGCGCTGGATACTGCGCATAATTGCAGCGCGCGATCACCAGCCGTATTCATGGTCTTGCCCCTTGCAGTCCGCAATTCCTGAAGACTCAAGTCTGACCGTATACCGCTCGAATGGTTCTGGTACCACCTTGGGCGTCACCCCGCGGGCGTTATCCCCCGGTGTTACGCCAATATCAAGACGGCCTTGCCAGCCCAACAATACAAACGGCGCCACCTGATCAAAGCGCGGCGCCGGGCCATCTAAGCAGCAGAGGGTAGATCTCTGCTTTAATCCATCGGCGTTGAGCGCAACTCGCTGACTTGCTGCGGCGACACCGGCTTGCCTTGGTTGCCCCAGGTCATGCGGACATAGGTCACGACAGCCGCAATTTCGCGATCCGACAGCGATTGCGCAAACGGCGGCATGCCGATCGGATGGGGGTTGCCGAATGTCGACGGTGGGTAGCCGCCGTTGAGCACGATGCGGATCGGGTTATACGCCGCATCCATCGTGATCGACTGATTGCCGGCCAACGGCGGGTATTGCGGCGGCTGGCCTTTACCGTTGGGCAAGTGGCACATTGCACACTGAGCCGCGTAAATCTGTGCGCCTTGGCTCAGCAATTCTTTGCCAAACGGCTCGGACACTTCCAGTTGCAGATGCTCAGGTGCACGACCCTTCTGGGGTAGCGATTTCAAGTAGACCGACATCGCGCGGATATCGTCGTCGCTCATGTACTGCATACTTTCATGCACCACCGACGACATCGGACCATACACTGCACCCTTGTCCGAAATGCCTTTTTGCAGGAAATTCGACAGGTCCGCGACGGTCCAGTCGCCGACGCCTTCTTCCTTGTCGGAGGTCAGCGAAGGCGCATACCAGTTTTGCAACGGGATCAAACCGCCGGCAAACGCGGCACTCTTGATCGGGCCGCCCAGCGGGTTGATGCTGGTATGGCACATGGCGCAGTGACCCAGACCTTCAACCAAATAAGCGCCGCGATTCCACTCGACTGATTTGGCTGGGTCGGGCTCATATTCGCCCTTGCTCATAAACATGATTTGCCAGCCTAGCAGCGACATCCGGATATTGAACGGGAACGGCATCGCATTCGGATGGTTTTCCTGGTGGATGGCCGGAATCGATTGCAGATACGCGAAAATCGCATCGGTATCGGCGCGCGTCACCTTGGTGTAGCTGGTGTACGGGAAGGCCGGATACAGGAAGCTGCCGTCTTTGGCGCGGCCGGTATGCATCGCACGATAGAAATCGTCTGAGTTCCAGGTGCCGATGCCGGTTTCTTTATCGGGCGTCAGGTTGGGCGAGTACAACGTGCCAAACGGCGTCGGCAGCGCATAGCCGCCGGCATAGGCCTGGCCGCCACGCACCGTATGACAGGCAATGCAGTCGCCGGCACGGGCCAGATAGGCGCCGCGCTTGATCAGATCGGCCTGGCTGACAGCTGGCGAGGCCGGCGCGGCTTCGGTCGCGGCCATGGCCGTACCGGTACCGATCGAGCTGCTGCCCGACCAGAAAACAGGCGCCATGGCTGCTGCCGCGGCGATCACGACTGCCGACACGGCAAACAGGGTTTTGCGTTGCATCAAATTCTCCTTGACCCCTCGGGGGGGCTAGCGCGAAGCGACAGGCTTGGGGCGCTACTGTTTCTACTCTGTGCCACTAACGGGCTCACGCTGCTTACTGCGGCTCGCTGCCACAGGCCAGCGGCAATTTCTGCGAGCCAGCGGGAAGGGGGCTTGCTTTTTGCGGGACGTTTTGCGCGGCCAACCAATTGGCGACGGCGCTAACATCGGCGTCCGACAAAATGGTGGCGACGACGCCCATGCAATCGGGTGACGGCGCTTGACGATTGCCCGAGCGCCATGCGCCAAGTTGTGCACTGATGTAATCGCTATGCAAGCCGAGCAAGCCCGGAATCGCCGGCTGCATGCCGCTTAATGCCGCGCCATGGCAGGCTACGCAAGCCGGTAGGCCCTTGGCGGCATCGCCATGCAAGACCAGATCTTGGCCGCGCGCGAGTACCGCAGCGCTCGCCTGGCTTTTTGCCGGCGCCGGATAGACGGGCTGAAGCTTGGAGTAGTAATCGGCGACCTGGTGCAGGAAATCGTCGCCCATATAGGTGGTCAGGTAGTTCATCGGCGGATACTTGCGATGACCTTCCCGGAAATTAACCAGCTGGTTGTAAAGGTAACCGGCCGGCTTACCCGCCAAGCGCGGGAAATAATCGTTCTTGGTGCCTTCGCCCTGCGCGCCGTGGCAGGCCGCACAAGCTTGTACGTGGGCGGCCATCGAGTCCTGCGCTTTCACTGCGGTTTGCGCGGAGGACGATTGCACGGCGGCAAAAAACAGCGCGCCGCTGGCTAGCATGGTGGCCAGCAAGGGCCTGAAAATGCGTCTATGACTGCGTTGGTTAAACACGCGTGACTCCATCGAAAACGGGGACCCTGTCAGTTGAGCCGGAATGATCCGGCCAATTGGTCGCAGGCTACACTGCAACCCTGGATTTTATCATTGTCTCGTTATCATATCCATTTCAGACGCCATATATCGACCGACGACGCCGTTGCGCCGCGATTTGTGGTCTGCGCACCTCGTTTTGGCACTTATTTGCGCGTTGACGCGCGAGAAAGCCAGCTCAGCAGCCGTTTTTCAGTTTTGGCGTGGGAAATCCTTGACCGACAGTTTGCCTAAAACTCGCTCGGTCAGGGGATTTTGCGATAATTTTTTCTCCTTTGGCCTAGGTTTAATCCCGCATCGCCCTATTTTATTTGAGGTGTGCGTCAATTTGTCACAGGGCCTTGGGCGGTGTGGTGTTGCCAGTTGGCTGGAGCGATTGCCTGACTTGGTGCGATGGTGTTCCGCTTTACAATGTCTGAACCATGGCCGATGCAGTCCATATAAAAATCGAAACTGGCCAACCCTAAAGAAGAACTCAAGATGGATATTCGCTTGGACATCGTGCAAGTGCTGGTGACGGCGCTTCTTAATATTGCGTTTGCGCTACTGGCCGGCATGTTGCTGGCCGATCGGGCGCTGGCCGCCGACGACCCTGCTCATGCACGGGTTCGCAAGCCGCTGCGCCGCCTTGGACTCAGCGCCGCTTGTGGCTTGATTGCGTGCCAGTGGCTGAACCTCGGTTTGCAGAGTGCTTCAATGACCGGCACGCCCTTGCTGGATGTTTCGTCACAATTAATGCCGATTCTCACCGGATCGCATTTTGGCGCCGCCTGGTTGCTCGGGTATGGCGCGGCGCTGGTCTTGCTGGCGGTGCTGATCGCTCACTATGTGCGAGGCCGTACCTTGCAGCGCGCGGCCGGCGTGCCGGCCATGCCGGTCGGCCTATGGTCCTTGGCCAGTTTGTGCGTGGCATTGCTGGCGTTGGCCGAAGCCGCCGTGAGTTCAGCCGCCGACGCGGGCGATTTATCGCTGCCGGAATGCGTGCATTGGCTGCACATTTGTGCGACGGCGGCCTGGGCCGGCTTGGTGCTGGTCTCGGCTTGGGTGGTTGTGCCCGGATTGCGTGAGCACGCTCGTCGCGCGCAGCAATTATTTTATTTGAACGGTTTGTCGAACAGCGCTGGGGCCGCGTTTCTGGTGGTGATTGCGACCGGCAGTTTCAATGCCTGGCATGAAACCGCGGGTTCGCTAAGCGCACTGACGCTGGGTCCATGGGGGCATATTCTGGAATTCAAGCTGGCCTTGGTGGCGGCTGTTTTGGTTTGCGCGGCGCTGAACCGCGCGGTGTTTCTGCCTCGCTTAACGCTTAGCGAAGCCGCGCTGGGTTCGGATCTGAGCGCTCAAGACAGCTTCGACGCTGCGTATGCGACGTTCTCGCGACTGATTACGTTGGAAGCGTTGTTGATGCTGGCCTTGCTGAGTACCGCCGCGTTTCTCGGGCATAGCACGCCGGGAGCTTAAGTCTCGGCGCCGGGGCGGCCGGCTTAAGCTCCCGAGGCTTACTCACGCAGTGCACTAGATTAACCGGGCGTGTTCGCCGGACGGGTGCGGTAGGTTTTCAATCGGTCCAAGCCGATCAGCAGGCCGCTGATCACCACAAAGCCAAATAGGATGGCAATGGCATTGAGCAGCACGCGCGGATAACCCAATTGGCCGACATCGACAAAGGGATAGGGGTATAGGCCGAATAGCGCGCCGCGCAGCAGCACATAAATAAAATAAAGCACCGGATACATCGCCCAGCGCGCTATATCGGCCACGCCGAAACGCCCGATTGCGACAAAGCGCCACCAAAATCCGAGATAAACCAACGGCAGTAAGTCATGCAGCAAGTGGTCCGACAGCAAGCGCAAACCCTGGGGATGGTACAGATGGCGCAGTAACAGGCTGTACGCGATATCGACCAGCACGATGCTCGCGGCAATGCCGGTTGCCACCGAGGGCTTGCCGAAGAAGCGCGCGGCCTGTGTCGAGCGCCCTAGCACATGAAGGCTGAATGTGGTGGCGACGAGCGCGTTGGTGAGTATGGTGAAGAAACTCAGCAGGTAGATAACCCCGCCAACAAGGCTGCGCCCATCGGCCAGGCGCGCGGCAAACATGACGTAGAACTGCAGGGCGATAGCAAACCAGCCGAGTAAAGCGCCCACGCCGGCATAGGAGCGTAGCAGCGGCGATGGCATGGCAGAGTTTGAGGTCATCGGTAACATCCATCCATTTAGGGCCTGGCAGTATAGCGCGGCCATCTATGCCCTTGGGCGTGCCGTTCTCCGGCTAAAACGCCAGATACCGCATCGATTTACACCAGTGCTTTAAATGCGATTCGCATCAACGGCTTAGGCGGGTACTGCGAAGGATATCCACAGCCTTGCCCACATATTGTGTGGATAAGTCGTGTGCTTGGATCAAACCTTGTCTAAGGTTTAACTTTGCTGGGCATGAGCACGATTGACCGCATAAACGGCATGCGCGACCCCTCTCGGAGCTGCTTTAGGTGCGGCGATTGCAGGGATGCCATAGACATCGAGCACAAACCACGTGAGCAGCGGCACCGCGTGCTCGGTCGTGACGCTGACAGTTTCGTCGGTGTACGGGTAGCGTGATGCCGAGCGATGCACGAATAGGGCTATCAGTTTGGGGGCATGTCGGCTGGCCAGCCCGAGGTCCGCCAACGCTTCGGCCTCGATTGCATGGAGGAGCCGCCAGGTAAGCGGTACGCCGCGTAGGAGATAGCGTTCGGCGATAACGTGAATCACGTCTTGCAGATCGGCCGCGGCTCGCTCAAAGGCCAGCTCATGGTCCAGCGCATGGTCAGGCTCGCTTTTCAACGTATTGGCAAACTCATTTTCCAGCGTGTCGTCCAGCAAAAACGCCGAAGTTAAGCCTTGCTTAGCAGCATATAAGACGTCCATGGATGGCTCCTTGGTCAGGAAATATACTGTACATCCATACAGTATATTGTGCAAGCCAAGCTCGGTGACACGTGTCGGTTTTCCGTCGTTGGATTCCTGGTCTGTCTGCTTGCCGCGCTGAACCAATGGGCCATAGCCAAAGTCCAACAGCACGCCCGCAATTGAGGCGCTGATTTTCCAGGAGTATAGAAAATATGGCAAAACATACACTTTCCGGTAGTGACCGTAATGCAATGGCCGGCGCTCATTGCGTCGGACCCGCCGACCCCGATGAAACGCTGGAGGTCGTGCTTCTGGTGCGCCAACGTGAGAGTAAGGCATTCAGTGCTTTGGTCGCGCAATTGGCGGCGGGAGATCGCTCGAACCCGCATCTGTCGCGCACGGCCTTCAATGCGCAGTTCGGCGCCGCAGCGGAAGATCTTGCCGCCGTCGCCGGGTTTGCGAAACAGCATGCGTTGACGGTGGTGCGTGCCGATGCCGCCAGCCGCATCGTGGTCCTGTCCGGCACGGTCGCGCGATTCAATGCGGCCTTCGAGGTCAATTTGCAGCAATACGAGCACCCGTCCGGCAAATACCGAGGGCGGACCGGCACGATCACCTTGTCTGACGATTTGCACGGCGTGGTGACAGCTGTGCTCGGGCTCGATAATCGATCACAGGCTCGCGCACATTTTCGCTTTCGCCCGCCCATTCAAGCATCGTCGGCAGCAACGGCCGTGTCATATTCACCGGCTCAGGTCGCCGGGCTGTATCAATTCCCGGCGGGCATCGCAGCAGGCCAATGTATTGCATTGATCGAACTGGGCGGCGGCTACCAAACCAGCGATCTGGTGAGCTATTTTGCCGGCGCCGGCATCACACAGCCGACCGTCGTCGCGGTGCCGGTTGGCGGCGGCAGTAATAATCCGACAGGTGATGCCAATGGGCCTGACGGTGAGGTGGCGCTCGATATTGAGGTCGCCGGCTCAATTGCGCCGGGCGCCAAAATTGCCGTGTATTTTGCGGGTAATACCGACGCAAGTTTTATTGATGCCGTCAGTCAGGCCGTGCACGATACGGTCAACCAGCCGTCGGTGATTTCGATCAGTTGGGGCGGTCCTGAATCTTCCTGGACTTCGCAATCGATGCAGGCATTTAATGAAGTCCTGCAGGCGGCGGCCACGCTGGGCGTGACCGTCTGCGTGGCGTCGGGCGACAATGGTTCGAGCGATGGCGTTAGCGATAGCGCAGCGCACGTCGATTTCCCCGCATCCAGTCCCTATGCACTGGCATGCGGCGGCACTAGCCTGCGTGCGGCCGGCGATGCAATTGCCAGCGAGGTCGTTTGGAATGATGGTGCGGCGGGCGGCGCGAGCGGTGGCGGCGTCAGTGCGGTGTATGCCTTGCCGGCCTGGCAGCAAGCTTTGAAAGCCGAAAACAGCGCCGGTGTCAGCACGCGGCTTACCGGGCGCGGCGTGCCGGATGTCGCGGCTAATGCCGATCCGCAGACCGGCTACAACGTTCGCGTGGACGGCAAAGATATGGTGGTTGGCGGGACGAGCGCGGTGGCGCCGTTATGGGCGGCGTTGATTGCTCGTCTCAACGCCGGACAAGATAAAGCGCTCGGCTATATCAATCCGCTGCTGTATCAGCAAGCCAAGTCGTTTAACGACATCACGCAAGGCAATAACGGCAGTTTCGAAGCCACGCCGGGGTGGGACGCGTGTACCGGACTGGGTAGTCCGGATGGCCAGAAGCTAGCCGCCGTGATTTAAACAGCGTGTTATTTAGCGAGTTTGCTGCGGCTGGCTAGCCAAGCCTCGGTGCGGGTCGCAATGTAATGCGCGTAGTCCTGATTGGTGCGCAACGGTGGCATGGTGTGATGGGCGCCACCGTCTGCGTCAGGCACCGGTAGTTGCGACACCAGCTCGGCATGGACTTGCTGTAGATGTGAGGGCAGGTTTGCCGACGGATTGCTGCCGGTCGATTGCGGCACTTTGACGCCGGCCAGCGGGTCGTCGGTGCGTGCCGTATTGAGTGTCAGCACGGCGCCGATATCGGCTGCGGCGGCATCGCGAGCCGTCAACGCAGGCAAACCCCAGCGGGTTTCAACAGTCTTCAAGATCGACGTATGATCGAGTGGCGTAGTGCCTGCCGGGACGCGGTACACGGTGCCCGGAGCAATCAACGGAGAGATCAGTAGGGTCGGGACGCGCACGCCGAATCGCGTGAAATCGAAACCAAATTCACCTGCGGAGTTGTCCGGAGGTACGGCGCCAGAGGGCGGCGGAACATGGTCATAGCACCCGCCGTGCTCGTCGTAGGTGATGATCAATAAGGTTTGGTTCCAGCTTGCGCTATTGCTGCGTAATGCGTAGTACACGTCATGGATCAATTGTTCGCCCAATGCCACATCGTAATTCGGATGCTGGCTGTTACCGGCGGCATCCCAGCTCGGTTCCAGAAAGGTATAGGCAGGCAGCGTGCCGTTTTTCGCCGCGGTCTGGAAGTCCGTGAATAAACCAAAATGATTTTCCGCTGCCTGCGTCGTATCGGGGAAATTATGCCGCGTCAGGGGTGGCTGGGTATAGCCGTAGATCGCCCAACTTTGATTGTGCTGCGACAGTAAGCCGAAAATACTAGGCGCGGTATACGACTTGGTTTTGTCGTCCATATGCCCCTGGCTGGTCGCCGCACAGGCGAATGCGCGATTCGGCAGGGTCTCGGTCGGCGCCGAACTAAACCACTGATCGCATACGGCGTAGCCGCGCGCCAGCCCGGACAGCACCGGCAGCATCGCCGGGGTGTACATGCCCATGATGTCCGACGCCACAGTGCCGGGCAAGATAGACCAGCCTTTTTCCTTGGCCTCCCAGCCGAGTGTGTAAGCGTAGTTACTAACAAAACCGCGATTGGTCGCGATCGGTGGCGAGGGTGCGGTGACACTGCCGAATAACTGCAAATTCGTCGCGTTATAGCCTTCGCCAGGGTCGGCGCCAGGTTGGAAGTAGGGGTTGCTGTCGCTCGCTTGAATGGCATATACCTTGACGGCTTCGCCCGTGGCGGCAGGGTTGGATTCACTACCTGTCAGTCCATCGAAAGCTTGACCCGATGGCGATTGGTTGTGCTGGTCCGCGTAGAGCAGGCCCAGCATATGGTCGAAGGAGCGGTTTTCCAGCATCAGGACGACGATATGCTGGATTGAAGCGAGTTGATTCGACATTGGCACCACCTTGCTTGATTGGTCTGAAAGCGCACACTGTGCGTAAGATGTCGTGCAAGTACATTCAGTCTCGCCGTCGGCGCCAAGGCCGTGCATCGGTTGCTGCAGAGGCGAGGGCTTGAGGCCGCAGCTTATCCGCTTGTACTTGTATTCTGTGACAGGTCCATCAAGCTTACGTTCGCTTTCCCAGATTGAATTTACGGATCGTGGAAATCTGCATGCCCCTAATTTTGAGCGCCGTTTTTGCTCGCAGATCTCAAACGCGATACCCATGAAGGGCGTCGTCATTCTCGCCAAGATTGTGCGCGGGTTGTGGTTGGCGTTATACCTAAGATAAGCGGTGCGAGCAGATATATCAAAGATGAAGATACTTACCCAATCTTGAGATTTGGCGATCACGGGAAAGACGCTACATTAAGCGCCTTATCCCGTACCTACGCGGTTTTCTCCGCGGCTCATTCGCCATGTCTCAGTTCCTTCGCAAGCTACTGTCGGTCACATTTTTAACGCTCAGCATCAGCGCTTTTGGGGCGGCGGCGCAACCCACGGTGATACGCATCGCGGCCCCCGATCAGGGTGCCGGGAGCTTGCCGTTTCCCGGCGGCAGCCCGATCGCCATTGTCTATACCAACAAGTTGCTCGAAGAGGAATTCAAGCGCGATGGTATCGAAGTGCAGTGGACGCTATTCAAAGGCGCCGGACCCGCGATCAACGAGGCCTTTGCAAATCGCCAGATCGACTTTGCCTACCTCGGCGATCTGGCCGCCGTGATCGGACGTGCCGGCGGCTTGCCTACGCACCTGATCGCCGGGGCAAATCGTGGCACCAATACCTACCTGGCCGTGCCGCCCGGTTCTACGATCAAGCATTTCTCCGACCTGAAGGATAAGCGCATCGCCGTATTTCGCGGCACGGCCGACCAACTCGCCTTCGATCGAGCGCTCAATGAACATGGCCTGACGGAGCGCGATTTGCGTGTGATTAATCTCGACTGGAGTTCAGCCCGCGCGGCACTTGCTGCCGGGCAGATCGACGGCACGTGGAGCGGCTCCGGCTTAATTGCCTTGCGCACCAGGGGTATTGCCGAGATTGCGCTGAGCACCCGGGGCGGCAGTCTTGATGCGACTGTCCAGGCTGGCCTGGTCGGCGCGGACGCGTTCACGGCGGCTTATCCCGAAATCACCACGCGTCTGGTGAAAGTATTTGTTAAGGCTGCCGAATGGGCCTCTCAGGAAAACAATCGACAGGCATTTATCGACCTTCTGCACAAGCAGAGCAATATTCCCGCGGACGTATTTGCCGGCGAATATGGCGACAGCGATTTGAAGTTTCGCCTGTCTCCGCGCATCGACGATTTTCTTGTGGGCCGCTTAAGCGCGAGCGTTGCCGAGGCGAAGAATGACAAGCTGATACGTGACTCCTTCGATGTGAATGCTTGGGTAGACCGGCGATATGTCGATCAAGCCGTCGCGCAGTTGGGTCTGCAACAATTTTGGCCGACCTTCGACGCGGCCGGCCACGCGGTCAGATGAAAGGCACATGAAACCCATTTCGACAGCACCCAACCCGTTCTATCCAGGCTTGGTCACCGCGCCGCGAGTACTGATAGCCCTGGTGCGACGGGCTGTTGCGCCCTTGATCGGTTTGTTGGCGCCGTTGTTGATCGCGGTGTTGTGGTATGTCGCGGCACGTGAGCAATGGATGGCGCCGCAAATTCTGCCGACGCCCGGGCGTGTGCTGCAAACTGCGCAGGACATGCTGGCGAGCGGCGAATTGCTGAGCAATCTCGCGGTGAGTTTGCGGCGCCTGATGTTCGGTTTGGCCGCCGGGGTTGCGGCCGGTGTGCTGCTCGGTGCGGCAATGGGCGTCAATCGCCGGGTCGACGCCTTGTTGCGACCGACATTTTCGGCCTTGGTCCAGGTGCCGACGTTAGCCTGGATTCCACTGTTTATGCTGTGCTTCGGGATTGGCGAGACGCTCAAGTTGGTGGTGATTATCAAGGCTGTGCTGGTTCCAGTCACCTTACATACGCGTACCGGCGTACGCGATGTTCCGCCTGCATTGCGCGAACTGTCGCTGGTCTGTGGTTTGTCGCGCTGGCAATGCTTGCGTTGCTTGGTTTTACCGGCCGCATTGCCGGCGTTTCTGATCGGTTTGCGTCTCGCCTTAAGTCAGGCTTGGTTGTCGCTGATCGTAGTCGAGCTGCTTGCTTCATCGGAGGGCATCGGCTACTTGATGGTGAACGGGCGTCAACTATTCCAGCTTGATATCGTGCTGGTCGGCATTGTCGTGATTGGGCTGGTCGGTTTGCTCATGGATCGGGCGTTGCAGTGGCTGGAGAGGACGATGTTGCGTTGGCCGCGCCCGTCGCTTGCGGCTTATGCCGACAGCGAGCGCGCTAGTAGCGGGCTCGGCTGGCTGCCGCCGTTGCTGCTGTTGCTGCTGCTGTTGCTGTTGTGGCAGACGGCGAGCAGCGCCGGCTGGGTCAGTTGTCATGTGTTGAGCACGCCGCTCGATGTAGTGCATGCTTTTATCGCCCATATGCGCGACGCGAGCTTACCCCAAGCCTGGGGCGCAAGCTTGCTACGCGACCTGGTCGGCTTGCTGTTGGGCGGCTTGGCCGGTTTTGCGGCAGGCCTCGCCACCGGCTTGTGGGGGCCGATCGAACGCCTGTTTGGCCCGAGTTTAGCGGCTTTACGTCAAGTCGCGATTTTTGCCTGGATCCCGATTTTGACCGCTTGGGTGGGCATAGGTGAAGCCTCGAAGATTAGCTTTGTTGCTTTGTCGGTGTTCTTTCCGATGTTGGTCGCAACGCACTCAGGCATGCGAAATTTATCGCCCGCGCTACAGGAAGTCGCCGCTGTGGTCGGTCTTAATTCCCGGCAACGGATATTTCTACTGTTGTTGCCGGGCGCAGCACCAGCGATCTTTGCCGGCATACATGTCAGCCTTGTCTATGGCTGGATCGGCACCATCGGCGCTGAGTACTTTATGTCATCGGGGCCGGGCATCGGCAGTTACATGATTAACGCGGAACAAATGTTCCAGATGGAGATTGTGCTCAGCGCGATGTTGCTGATCGGATTGACGGGCGTGCTGCTTAATCTGTTAGGCACACGACTTGAAAATCGTTATACCGCCTGGCGCAAAATCGGAATCCAAGCATGAGTGAAATTTTAAGCGCCTCGGCGCCGAGTTTTGTACAGTTCAATGGCATTGGCAAGCGCTTCGATGTTGACGGGCGCAAGCTCGATATCTTGTCCGGTTTTAACTTGCGAATCGCCGAGCACGAGTTTGTGGCGATTGTAGGCGCGAGCGGCTGCGGCAAGTCGACCCTGTTGCGGCTGCTGGTTGGTTTGGATCGCGACTACCACGGCGAGCTCCAAGTCGATGGGCAAACGCCTCAGAGTACCGGCAGCGATCGCGGCATCGTATTCCAGGAGCATCGCTTGTTTCCCTGGCTCAATGTCGAGCAGAACGTCGGTCTGGGCTTGGCGCGTGCGGTGCTTTCTGCCGACGAACGGCGCCGCAAGGTCGATGATTATATTCAATTGGTCGGGCTGAACGGGTTTGAGCGAGCCATGCCGCATCAGCTATCCGGCGGGATGGCGCAACGTGTGGCGATTGCCCGCGGCCTGGTGGCTCATCCGCGCATCCTGGCATTGGATGAGCCCTTCGGCGCGCTTGACGCCATGACCAAGACACAGATGCAGGAAGAATTGCTGCGCGTGCGGGCGCGCGAGCGCATCACGATGCTGCTTGTCACGCACGATGTCGAAGAGGCCGTCTTTCTGGCGGACCGCGTGGTAGTGATGGCGCCGCGGCCGGGTCGCGTGCACGACACGGTCAGCATTGACCTGCCTCATCCGCGCGATCGCGCGAGCCTTGAATTTATCCGGCTGCGCGAGCAGTTGCTACGCGCTTTGGGCAGCGGCGTGGCGCCTCAGGCGAGCCCGCCTGAGGCCGGGCACGGCCTTTACTCCAACTAGATTGACCAGGTCTGATTATGACAGCACGCCACCCCCGCAATGTTCTTTACATCATGTGCGACCAGTTACGGCGCGACTATCTGTCGTGCTACGGACATCCGCATTTGCATACGCCGAACATCGACCGCTTGGCGGCCGAAGGCGTGCGCTTCGATCGCGCCTATGTGCAAAGCACCATCTGCGGGCCGTCGCGCATGTCCGCTTATACGGGGCGTTACGTCAGCAGTCACCAGGCAGGCTGGAATGGCGTGCCGCTGCCGGTTGGCGAACTGACGCTGGGCGACTACCTGCGCCCTCATCACATTCGCACGGCACTGGTTGGCAAGACCCATGCCGAGCCCGATTTCGAAGGCATGGCCCGGCTCGGTATCGACCCGGACAGCGAGCGCGGCCGGCTGCTATCGAATGCCGGCTTTGAGCCCTACGCACGACACGACGGCATTTATTCCGACGCGCTGCCCGACAAGCTCGCCGGCAGCGATTACGCGCATTTCCTGCGCGAGCGCGGTCACGATTATGCTAATCCATGGCATGACATCGCGAACTCGGCGCAAGGCCCCAACGGTGAAATTCTGAGCGGCTGGCGCATGCGCCATGCGCGCTTGCCGGCACGCGTACCGGTCGAGGAGTCGGAAACCGCCTACACCACCGACCGGGCGCTGGATTTTATCCGCGAGCAGGGCGAGCAGCCGTGGTGCTTGCATCTGAGTTATATCAAGCCGCACTGGCCGTATATTGCCCCCGCGCCGTACCACGCACTTTACGATGAAGAGCATGTCGTGCCGGCCAAGCGTCCGGTGGCCGGGACAGAGTCGGATCATCCGGTCTACCAGGCGTTTCGCCAGCATCAGGAAAGCGTGAATTTCTCACGCGACGAAGTTCGGGCCACGGTGATTCCGACCTATATGGGTTTGATTAAACAGATCGATGACGAGATCGGCCGCCTGCTAACGTATCTCGAACAGACCGGCCGACTTGACGACACCTTGATCGTATTTACAGCCGACCACGGCGACTATCTTGGCGACCACTATCTCGGCGAAAAGGAATTTTTGCTTGAGCAAGCCGTCAACGTACCGTTTATCGTGCGCGACCCCAGCCCGGCCGCTGACGCCACGCGCGGCACGGTGTCGACACGCTTGGTCGAGGCCATTGACGTGGTGCCGACCGCGCTTGACCTGCTCGGTATCGAGCCGCCCACCCATGTCCTCGATGGTCGGTCGCTGCGCCCCTTGCTGCACGGCTTGCCTGTCGCGGACTGGCGGATTGCCGCGATTTCCGAGTATGACTACGGTTTCCAGTGGCCGACGCGTGAACGCCTAGATCGGCCTGTCGACGGCAGTCGGATGTATATGGTGCGTACCGAGCGCTGGAAGGCGATCTGGTACGACGGTTTCCGCCCGCAGTTGTTCGACCTCGAAAACGATCCCGATGAATTTATCGATCTTGGCGCGAGCGAGGCCCACGGCGAAGTATTGCAAAGCCATCATCAACATCTGTTTAACTGGTTGCGCGGACTGCGCCGCCAGACCACAATTAGTCATAGCGAAATCGACCGGCGCGGCAAACTATTTCGCTACGGCGAACCCGACAATGCGCTGGGGATCGAAATCGGCGTGTGGTGAAGGAAATTGGAATCGCGCCTAATTTTGCAAGCGATTCCAACCCTTGCCTGTGTCGTGTTACCGCGAAAATACCCTGTTGTATGGAGGCAGGACCAAAACCGTTTTGGTCCGTCGAAGCAGTGTTGCCGCTTGTTCGTTGTGTGGATCCAGGCGCAAAGCTGCGTTGGCTTTGGATAGTGCGCAGTCGAATTTGGTGTCGTTGAAGCAACGATTGCCGTCAGCCAAGTTGCGGGCGACCGCTGCTCGAGTCGCACCACTATCGGCTGCTTGACTTGCGGGCTGCGAGGCCACATCGATCGGCGCTGCGGCAGTCGCGGAAGCCAAATTGTCGGCCGGTGGTGTTGGGGCGTTGCCGGCCGACGCGGGGCTTCCGGCGACTGCCGCGTTAGAGGCCGCGGTGGGTACGGCTTCGGCTTTGCCCCCGACATTGACCCCAGATAGCAGGACGCCAGACGCTGCGTCGACAGTGCTCGCTTGCTGGGGTTTTTCGGCGGGCTTCACTTCAATTGCCGGCGGAGTCACAATCGTTTCAGACGGGGAAAGGGCGGCCGCCAGTAAATCCGACGATTTCGCGCGTTGCTCGTAAAGCCGATATCCCACTGTTCCAGCGATAGCTGCGACTAGGATGGCCGCCGCGCCGATCGGCCAGTATTTCGATCTACGGTTGTCGGTTTTAGGTGTGTGGACGGCATTGATTTGCGGACTTGTCCCACCATTGGCCAAATTCAGGAAAATGTGGCTGGTACCGGCCATATAGACCAGCAAAGGAAAGGTGTAAGCAATTACCGCCAAGATCGCCAAGCCAATTGCGGTGCCGATCAGGTAGCCGCCGCCCGCGAACGTACCACCCGCAAACGCGCTGCTCACGAACCCGCCGCCCTGCGTCAAGCTGCTGAAAATGCCGGGCACAGCGTGACCGAAGCCGAGGATCCCGGCACTCACCAGTCCAACAAACGCAGAACCGCCAAACACGATGGCCGACGCGATAAACGACACGATCATCACAGCAACAAATAACACCAATTGCTGCAAGATAGGCCGAAACAGACGCCCAACATTCAGCGCTTTTTTACTTAAGCCGAAAACCGCCATGGCCTGACCGATACTATAGTTGTCCCAGAAGGCAGGTGCTGCAAGCGGATTGACAATAAACGCAAAACTGAAAAATAACATCCCGGCAAGCACCGAGCTGATCGGATAGATGACGGTGTAGACCAACGGCCCCAGAACGGGGATCTTGCAAATAAACAGTACGATAGCCAGCACAATCACAAATATCAGAAAAACGCCGAACTCGATCAGCACCACGGTCAGTAGTTTGGGCAGTGTCAAAAGTCCCGCCAACAAGGCCTCGCCTGCGCTGAGTTGGGCGCGTCCCTGAATCGCATCCATCAACGTTTTACCGGCGGCCATGGCGCCTGTTGCGCTGATCAGCAATGCTAATAAACCACTCATGACGCTAAATACGCCGGCGATAACAATCGCGCCGCTGCTGAGCAACTGGGCCGCGATCGCCGTCACGACGCCGACGATCGCCAACGCCAGCAACGCGGAAAAAAAGAACAAAAAGAAGGCTCTCGCATTACACGCCGCATCGACCGCGTCGGAAATCAGTGATGAACTACGGATTGCATCTGTTGATGATGACATTGTTTCCCCGGCAAACAAGTTAAATCAACGCTAGGCACGCCTTGGAATATCGCGAAAAATGAAATTCGCGTTACGGCCATTGTCGTGGCTCATTGATTTTCAAATATGACTCACTGATGCGGTGAGTTCGAATGTGCTAAGCGTTTTAGGACTGACAGCGCCGGATGGCGCGGTGCTGCTTGGAGATGAAATTGATGCGTGCTTTATTTTTTACTCAAAACCTGTGCTAACAAGGCGAGCTGCTGTACTACATTGAAGCGATCACATTGCGATATTTCGCTCAGATTGTAAGGGCTAAGCCGGCAGCGTGGAAGTTATTTGAGAGATGTTTAAAAGCTTACAACCGTAAGAAAATATAAGGCTAATTAAGCTGTCAAGGTTGCAACCAAGGCGTTCAATCTCAGCGCCTAACCGCTATGCTATTCGCCGGCAAAGTGGCGGCCTTATCGAATGGCGGAAATGAATCGCAGCCGTTGGTGTTAGCGGCGAAGTGGCCGCGCTTAGTCGCAAAAAAAGCGGCCCGCTGGTTTGGGCCGCTTCAGGAAGGGACATGTCATACCCTAGGCAAAGACGGCGTGTTAGTGCGTTCCCTCGGGAAAGTCTGCGCCCAGTGTGGTCGATTTCCAGGTGTCGAAATCGGTGCGCATTGAATCGAGTTTTTTGTGCGCCAATTCCAGCGCCATCTTGCCGAGCAGCAAGCGTAACGGCGGCTTATCCGACAGGGCCGCGTCGATAATAGCCTGCGCGGCTCGCACCGGATCGCCTATTTGATTGCCGCTGCGCGCGGCGGTTTGTTTGCGACGCTCGCCCGCGGTGGCGGCGTAGGCCTCAATATGCGTCGCCGATTCGATAATCGACGGACCGGCCCAGTTGGTGCGAAATGGCCCCGGCTCGACGATCAGCACGCCAATACCCAATGGTTTGACTTCGGCCGCCAGCGATTCCGAGATACCTTCCACCGCGTATTTGGTGCCGTGATAATAGCCGGTCGCCGCAAAACTCGCGAGGCCGCCGATAGACGAAATGTTGATGATCAAACCACTGCCTTGCGCTCGCATCGTCGGCAACACTGCCTTGGTCATGTCGACCAAACCGAATACATTGGTCTCGAACATGGCGCGCACGGCCTCGTCTTCACCTTCTTCGATTGCCGCTAAATAGCCGTAACCGGCATTATTGACGAGTGCATCGATGCGGCCGAAGCGCTGGGTCGCCTGGGCAACAACCTCGTCGATCTGCGCGCGTTGCGTGACGTCGAGCGGCAGGACCAGCGCCCGGTCGCCATAACCCTCGGCAATGTCTGCCACTTTAGAAGGATCGCGCGCGGTAACCACTGCCCGCCAACCACGAGCCAGCACAAGTTTAGCCAGCTCTCGACCGAAGCCTGTGGAGCAACCGGTGATTAGCCAAACGGGATTGTCTCGATTCATCATGTGTATTACTCCGATTTATGTTCGCAGAAAAGATGGCGTCGAAATGCAAGGCGCGGTTCGCCGGCGCGATGCAAGTATCCTAAATGCTGTGAGTTTCTGGCCCCAATTGCTTGGTGTCGCTCATTCCATCGTTCGTGGCTTGGCGCTTAGGTGACGGGAGCGGCAATGAATCATGGGGTGTCAACAGAGTAGCACTTTGTCGGAAGTCGCGTTTTGCAAGGCCTGATCGAGCGCTGACTGCATTTTATGGAAGGAGTCAGGGGCTTTTGCTGCGGCTTTTGTTGCCGCGCTGGCTTACCCTCTTCGTTTTTTGGCGCGCCATGTCGTGTCGAACGTTTGGTCTGTACTGCCGATGTCCGATGATATTGACCTGAAAAATATAAGGTCTGGTGGATTTCGACTTCGCACTTGATCGGTGCGTGACGTAGACGGCTCCAGTGCCTTGCACCATTCAGTCCATCTTGTTGGATCTGTCCGAATACATTGCCTCCGACTTCCTTTCGGTCTTCACTCGCTGCCGCACGCTGCTGATGTCGGCGTTTGTTGGCGCGTCGTTGACGATGCGGTCCCCTTCCCCGCAGGGCGCGCAATTACCTCACAGGATGAAAATGACCAAAATTAGTTCCCGCTCCCAAGCGACAGCGACGTATGAAAGCGATAGCGATAGCGACCAAGGCGGCGAGCCATCTGGGTCTCGGCAATCGTCACCAAAGCTCGCCAGTTTGTCGGCCGACGCATGGCTCGGGGCATTGCCGCCCCTGCCGTCACGCAAACGCCGGGCCAGCGATGCATCCGCAGTGGCGGGCTCGAGCTATCGGGCGCCGATCAATCTGCTTCACGACTTCTCGGAGGAATCAACTTCTGGCGAACGGGAGCCTTTGGCAAAGCGGCTTTGCTTTATTGGAAACGGCCTTAACCCTCAAAATTTGATGGGCACTTTGAAGGAACTCGATAAGGTGTTCATGGCTCGGGTGCCAAGTGAAGATGGAAGTTCGCGTTGGACGAAACATTCCGAAATAACCTTGGACGATGAGGCAAAAACAAAAATATTTATGCCCGGGAATGCTGGCGGCGGCAGTAGTCGTAAAACGGGTTGGGATAAAACGCTAGGTGGTAAGCAATTTTATTTTGACGCGAAGTGTGTCGTAGATAAAAACAGTAAGGCATATTTATATGACGGAGATTGGCATAGAAAAAAGCCGCACAGCGACGCGACAAATACTTCTTCTACAGGTGGTGGTGGATCAAGCTGGAAAAATACGCCGGCCGTGGTAATACAGGACAGCATGCCCTCGCAACCCTCCGGTTCTCAGGGCGCAGGCGGTGGCGACTCGCTAGGGATGGAACAATTGTCCCTCCAGGGAAAAGACCGTGCATCCTCGACCAACTACAATAATCCGCGCACCGCCGATTCCGGCTACCTCGAGGCGCCAAAAGTTCGATCCAGTCAATCTTCCGGGCCATCTTCAGGAACCGCTGCTGGCGTCAGTGGTTTTGACACCCCAACTCGTGCTAGTGGTCGGGATTCAAGCCCTGGTGTTCTTTATGTCATACAGTCGCCATTTCCAGATACCTATCCAGATGTGAAAATATACCTCTCGGCGCTTAAGCATATAAAAGACAAACACCCAAATGAATATGAAAAACATTTGGAAACCATTTTGAAGACAATTGAGGCGCCATCTAAAATCTATCAGAGCGCTAAGGTCGGATCCCTCGTTCTTGTCAGCAGGCTTAAAAGCAGCAAAGGCGACTATTTGATCGTTCCAATAAAACTTTGGCCTGGGAACGAGACGGAGGCTCCTGAATCCATTATGTCGAGCGCTTACTTTGGAAGGCGGAAAAAGCTAGGGAAATTGATATGGGAGGCAAAGTAGGGTGAATTGACAAGCCAACATGTGAGTCGGAGACCATAATTGTCATCGATGACGAGCTACCTCACAGCCCACTTTAGCTTCGGGTCTTGCCAAAACTCAAGCCAGACAAGCTCCGAGGTTACGGGAGGTTGATAAACCCCAATTTGGGATTTATCATTCCCTTTATGGGTGAAAAGTCAATTTCTCTGGCCGATGCACTGTTCACGAAGGTGCAGCAGCGGGTATTGCGTGTGTTGTTTGGCAATCCGCAGCGCAGCTTTTACGGCAATGAGGTGGTGCGTCTGGCCGATTCCGGCAGCGGTGCGGTTCAGCGTGAACTGGAAAAGCTGAGTGCCGCAGGGCTGATCGTCAGTGAGCGGATCGGCAATCAACGGCATTTTCGTGCGAACGAACATGCTGCCATCTATGGCGAGTTGGTCGCGTTGATCGCCAAAACCAGTGGCGTGGCGGACGTGGTTCGGCAATCGCTGCAGCCGCTCGCTGGCAAGCTCGATTTCGCCTTTATCTATGGATTCGCCAAAAACTCCGCGTGCGCGGAAAGCGATATTGATCTGCTGCTGGTTGGTAACGATCTAACTCTTGCTTAAGGCTATGAAGTGCTCGCTGATGCCGAAGCGAAGGTTGGTCGTCCAATTCACCCGACGCTCTATACCCTGCCCGAACTGCAAAAACGGCTTGGCGATGGCGGTAGTGTTCTGGAACGTGTGCTCGAACAACCCAAACTCTGGGTAATCGGAAAGGAGGATGAGCTTGCCGCCATCATTTCGCGCCACCGTCCTAGCCGAAGCGATTAACGTATGAGCTTCAAGCATAAGCCTACAGGCTTGTCCGATCACTTGAACAACATGCTGACAGCGGTTCGTGACGCACGGTCACACGTTGAGGGATTCGACCAAAGCGCCTTTCTATCGAATTGATTGGTGCAGCAAGCCGTCTCGTTGAATCTGATTGTGCTGGGCGAGCTGGCGGGACAGATTCAGAAGGACTATCCCGAGTTCACGGCGACTCACGACACGATCCCCTGGCACGATATCCGCAATATGCGTAATCGCCTGGCGCATGGCTATTTCACAATCGACTTCGAGGTCGTTTGGGATACCGTTAAGAATTATGTGCCGACGCTGGAAAATTCTTGTTGGGCTGCCCGGAACTGAGCGGTGCGCCGCATGACGAGTCAATCGCACCGCGCCTGTAACCTTGAACTACATCGTAGAGCTTGCGGCCGCGCTTGCAAAAGAAAAAGCCCTCGATCGTGAGATCAAGGGCTTTCCTTTGAAACTGGTGGCGAATCAGGGATTCGAACCCCGGACCTGCGGATTATGATTCCGTCGCTCTAACCGGCTGAGC
>Ga0302178_10000040_pt1 | contig 117048 bp, 124 predicted proteins | sample I_Palsa_E1_3_FD_198790 | JGI IMG/M metagenome (GOLD analysis project Ga0302178, IMG submission 198790) | Peat permafrost microbial communities from Stordalen Mire near Abisko, Sweden - I_Palsa_E1_3 | ecosystem: Environmental > Terrestrial > Soil > Palsa > Peat permafrost | place: Sweden...
CCAGCACCTGCTCGCGGGAAGTACCGCTGTGATATTGCATAAAGCGATTCCACAACGTAACCCGCATCTCGCGATCCACCGCAAAAATGCCCAGGTCGACCCGGTCAGTCACGGTTCCCTCAAGCGAATTTGCAATCTTTTGCATCATTTCAATTCGTCCTAGTAGGGGCGACTAAATAGCAGCACGAGATATGCCCAAGGCTATCTGAAAATGATGCCGATTGTCTGACTTTAATTAAAATCGAGATCAAGGATAGCTTAATCGGTCGATCATCGGTGCAGGATATTTTTATTTTTTAAGGAATTTTAATTTATTTTGCAAAAATCAAGCGTCAATCATTCGATGATTTTTTATATTTAAATTTAGCTACTGAAATTTTAAAAAACATGCGATGCTGGTTCAGCGAGTCCGAATTTTTTAAAATTGCAATCCGAATCTCAAGTCGGGCAAATGCTCATTGCAAAGTTTGGGGAAAAAACGCACCGTTGTAGTCATGAGAAATCATAACCCTGCGCCCTCAATTACCGAGCTCTGAATAATTCTTCATGAGATGGCTCAGCATTAAGGATAACTATGTCTGATCTCACCGGAGGCACGGGAATCGATAACCCGGTCACGGAAGTCGTCCGTCCACCCGTGATCCTATTCGTTGACGACGAAGCAAATATCCTTTCCGCACTCAAACGCTTATTTCGTTCATCCGGCTTCAAACTTCTCACCGCCGAGAGCGGCTCGGCTGGCCTTGCACTACTGGCGGAGGAACCGGTCGACTTGATTATTTCCGACATGCGAATGCCTGTCATGAATGGGGCACAGTTCCTGGCGCAAGCAAAAAAGCAATATCCCGAGGCGATCCGAATCCTGTTGACCGGTTACTCCGAAATGGACGCAACCATTTCGGCAATTAATGACGGCGGCATTTACCGCTATTTGCAAAAACCCTGGGACGAGCATGATCTGGTGCTGACGGTGCAACAGGCGTTGGAGCAACAAGAACTAAAAAGAGAGACCGCGCGGCTGACCGCCATAGTACAGCTGCAGAACGAGCAGCTTACCGCTTTTAATAACCAACTTGAGGTGCAAGTTGCCGCGCGTACCGGCGAGATCCAACAAACGGTGATGTTTCTCGAAAAAGCCCAGGAAGATCTCAAGCAAAATTTCATGACCATGCTTAAGGTGTTTTCCAACCTGATCGAGTTGCGAGCTGGAATGCTGGGCGGTAATTCAAGTCGCATCGCGGAGCTATCGCAGCGACTGGGCCGGAAATTCGACATGAGCGAGATGGCCGTGCAGGAACTCATGGTTGCGGGACTCTTGCATGCGATCGGTAAAATCGGCTTGCCGGACGATTTAATTCGCAAGCCGCAGGACCAATTGACCGCAGAAGAACTCAAGCAATTCCTGGCTCATGCCGTAAAAGGGCAAATGATATTGACACCACTGGAGTCGTTTGCCGGTGCCGGGCGCATCATTCGTCATCAGTATGAACGCTTTGACGGACGTGGAACACCGAATGCGCTGGCCGGTGACGCCATCCCGTTGGGTGCGCGCATCCTTGCCGTAGTACGTGACTTCGAAGCCTTGCGCTCCGGCGCCGTGACCGCAAAACCGGTTCCTGACGAACGTGTGGTACCGGTTTTGCTATCGCAACGCGCACACCGATATGATCCGCTGGTGGTTGACCGCTTCGTCGAATTGCTCAGCGAACCCGGGGCCTTGGAACCGTCGGGCACGCGCCTGATTTCATCGCATGAACTTAGCCCTGGCCTGCACTTGGCGGAAGATTTGATGAGCCGTGAAGGCGTGCTGCTACTCACCAAAAACAGCTTGATCACACCGCATTATGTGTCGCAAATCCGTAAGTTCGAAGAGATAGATAACGCCCCTTTGCGGATCCTGATTACAGTCGGTCTGACGGACAGGCCTCGCGTCGATGCACCCGTCGCACACTGAGACCGCACGCTACTGAACTACCCATTGATGCAATAACGTCCACCTAAGATATTTCGCCGAAGCCGGGAGGATCCATGCTTTTATATTTTGTCCGGATATTTTCAATATTCGGCCTTTGCTGGTGCGCAATCTTATCCGCCTATGCGCACGATGCAGCACCACCGTCCACTCAGGGCGCCGTTCAAAGCGGCGTACTGAATCTGACGGAGATGCAGCAAATGGTTGCGAAGGCAAGCGAGCACGGCTTACGCTGGAACGGACCGTTGTCCGGGCCGCCCGGGCGACCGGGTGCGACGATCGCCATTATTTGCGAAGATTTGCGTAACGGAGGGATTCTGGGCGTGACCAAAGGCATCAAAGAGGCCGCCAACGTGATGGGCTGGAAAACCAAGGTCTACGATAATGACGGCACGGTAGCCGGTCGCCGCGATGCGGACGCTGCCGCACTGGCATTAAAGCCAGATGGAGTCATCCTGGTCGGTGCCGATGCCAAAGAGCTAGGCCCCCAGTTGATGCCATTTGCGGAGCAGGGCATACCCATAGTCGGCTGGCACGTCGCCCCTGTGGCCGGTCCGATTCCGGGTAGTCCTGTCGCCACCAATGTGTCGACCGATCCCCTGGATGTTGCGCGTATCACGGCCATGGCGGCGGTGGTGCAATCCCAGGGACACGCCGGGGTCGTGATATTCACAGACAACCATTTTGGCATCGCCAAAACCAAAGCCGACGCCATGGCGGACGTTATCCGCGCATGCAAAAGCTGCAAACTACTCGGTATCAGCGACGTCGCGATTTCGAAAAATGCTGAACTGATGCCCTCGGTAACGCAGGACCTGCTTTCCCGCTATGGCATGCAATGGACTTATGCTCTGGCCATCAATGACATCTATTTCGACTATGCCGCACCGGAACTGACCAAAGCGGGGCGAGCAAGCAATAGCATCAGCATGCTCTCGGCCGGCGACGGTAGCGCTGCGGCCTTTCTGCGCATCCAGGCCGGAACCTTCCAAACCGGGACGGTTGCCGAACCGCTCAATCTTCATGGCTGGCAACTGGTCGACGAACTGAATCGACTCTTGGCACACCAGCCCGTCACCGGCTACGTGTTTCCGGTTCATTTGGTTACGGCCGAAAATATCGCTTTCGATGGTGGACCGCAGATGCAGTACGATCCTGACAACGGCTACCGGAGTATTTACCGACGTATCTGGCAGCGCTAGGAGAGGATCGATGCCTTTTTCGGATATGCGCCGTCTGCTGTTGCCGCGATCGCTGCGGCGGCAGTTCATCCTTGCCGTGGCAGGATTGGCGCTGTTGATACTGGCGGGCGGCGTGACCGCGGTCTACGCTTTGCGCATCGCCACCAGTGCCACTCAGCGGTTGACCAGCGAACAATTATTGCGGATGCAGGAAGCGCAGGATCTGGTCAAGAGCACCTTGCTTATTGAACGCGAATCCTATCAACTCGAAAATACCGAATCGGTCGATGCAATGCGTGGCAGCTATGCCAACATCGTCAAACAACTCGCCGTGTTCGACCGCCTTTCGGACCAGCTTGTCGATGCGGACGACGATATCGACGTACTTGACCTACATCAGTCCAGTCAATTGTTCCGCAATACGGCAAACATCGTGGCGCAGTTGCGCGAAAGCCAGTTGCAAGCCGCAGTCGCACACACTCAATTACGCGGCAGTCATACCTCGTTGCAGCAGCAAACCGGAAGCATGGAAAAATCGGGACCGCAGTTCCGCGACGCATTGCGCCGTCAGGCTGGAGCCATGGTGGCATCGGCCCAACTTCAATCCGATCGTTTCACCCGGAATTTTCGGGACTCGGTACAGGAATTGGCGAAAACATCGGCGCGAAATCAGCGCTGGGTCATGCTGTTGCTAGCAGGCAGCTTGCTGTTTGCTTGGCTGGTGATGCACGGCTTTTTAGGGAAGCATGTCCTTTCACGCCTGCAACTGGTTAGCCGCGGTCTGCGACTCAATGACATTGGCGACGGATATCCGCTCGTTCCGGTAGAAGGAAACGATGAGATCAGCGAAATGGCGCGTGCTGTCGAGCAATTCCAAGAAGATCGCCGGCAGTTGGCTTTGACCAATACGGCGTTGCAGGTCGAGAAAATCCGGCAGGAAGAATTGATCCGCAAGCTGGCGGAAGCCCACAGCCAATTGCTGCAGTCAGAAAAAATGGCATCCATCGGCCAACTTGCAGCCGGAGTGGCACACGAGATCAACAATCCGGTCGCCTTCGTGAACTCCAACCTCAGCACCTTGCAGCGTTACGTGGCGGATCTGTTCAAGGCGCTGTGGGCGTATGAAAAAAGTGAAGTAGAGATGACGCCGGAAACCCAGACGGCTATCGCTGAACTGAAACGAGCCATCGATATCGCATACGTGCACGAGGATGTCACCAGTCTGCTGCTCGAATCGATGGAAGGTTTGCAACGGGTCACCCGCATCGTACAGGGCCTCAAGGATTTCTCCCATGTGGACGCAATGGAGAAACAATGGGCCAACCTTGAAAAAGGGCTTGATAGCACCATCAACGTAGTGTGGAGCGAGCTTAAATACAAAGCCGAATTGATCAAGGAATACGGCGCGATCCCGGATATCGAGTGCATCCCTTCGCAACTCAACCAGGTGTTCATGAACTTGTTGATTAACGCGGCGCAGGCGATCGAGGAGCACGGCCGGATCACTCTGCGCACCGGACAGGATGAAAAGAGCGTCTGGGTGGAAGTAGAGGACACCGGCAAAGGTATCAATCCGGAGCATCTGGCCCGGATCTTCGATCCTTTTTTTACCACCAAGCCGATAGGTACCGGAACGGGATTGGGCCTGTCGATCTCATATGGTATCGTCAAACAGCAGGGCGGACGAATCGACGTTAAAAGCATCGTCGGAAAAGGTTCTATTTTCAGAGTGGTGCTGCCACGCCATGCGGTCTTGGCTTGAGGATTCGCGGCTCACGCATATGAGCGATAGCGTCGATTTGAAAGGGGCTGTTCGGCCAGTCCGCTTATTAGCGAACAGTGAGACGTTACCGCAGGCCGTTCCTTATCAACGCTTCTTCGTCGTATCCGTAATTCCATCGTAGCTCACTATCTTGCTCGATCCCCCGTGATGAAAAGAACGCGGTTAGCGAAACAATAATGCCGCTGCTTGTCTTGCAACGAAAAGGTTGGGCACGCACGTTATGCTGCCGAGCATCCTGAGCAACGATACGTCCGCTCGGCTCGAACAGGAAAATTGTGTTCATAAGACTCAAAACATTTTCCCCATTCACCAAATATTCCTGCGCCGTCGCGGTAGCCTTCGCAAGGTAACGCCGGTCCGCGATAGTTATCAAGTCTTTCGGCTCCAGCAGCGTACCCCCATATATTCCTATACACACGCCCTCTGGAATGAAACGTTTGGCGAACACTCCCCACTGGCCTATCAGCGCCTTTTCTTGCGGGCAAAGCAAATCATCCTGGCTCATTCTGCGACTATAAAGATTCGCGAGATACAAAAGCGAACGATCTGCATTGGACCGTAATGGGTCGATGTAGGGTTTTATGCCTTCGAGCAGCGCCGGATCCAGACCGGGATTTGCATCGAACTCAACAATAGCGGGTGCGCCATCCGTCCACCGAAGCGGATAGTCGCCATCCAACTCGGCGCTGTATTGCCGTCTGGGGTCGATAAACTCGCGCGGCGCCAAGTCCCTTAGGACATGGTTCACGGTACCCATTGCGAGCTTAAACATCCGCAGTTCGTGATTGGCGCGGGATACACCTTCTTTCCCTCCCGATGCAGCAAGTGCGAGACGGCTTTGCGGAGATATTATCCGGCGACTTTGCTGGAGAATTGCATTCGCGATTGACCAAAAAGCATTTTTTTTCCCTACGGCATCGTCAATATTATTAGCTGCCTCAAATCGCCGCAGGATATGCATTGTCAAAGCACGACACTGGTCCTCCGCATTGTTGTGCCGCGCTACGATTTCGTTCAAATCGGAGGCGTCCAAAGCCTGTTCCGGCACGCTTGTCGCTAGCGAAGTGGGGAGGGGCGGCACAGGTTTTCTCCAAAACAGCGGCACAGGCCGATTGTGGCTGGCGCAATGGATTTATATGATCAGGGGCGGTGTGCATGAAGGATTACTGTCGTGCGAAGTTCTGTACGCAAAAGAGAACTGATTGCTCGCGTGAACAGCATGCCTTGCTCATGGACTGGTCGAGCAAGGCTGTTGTGCCGCCGGAAACGACCACTTACGCACACCTGGGAGCGGAAAGCAGTGCTGGCGATGCGGTGGCGGCCACTTACCGGTACGTCGATGAAAACGAGGCTGACTTCATGGCGCGGTCAATGACAGCATTCGGAGCTATAACAAGCGCTGCGTGTTCCGTAAGGTCGGCGGTAAGGGTCGGGCTATGCGGCACCTGATCGCTACGTACATCGCTAAGTACGTTGGCAAAGGCGCTAACGATATCGGGTTCAACAAAAAGCGGTACTGGTCGAGCAAAGGCGTTGTGCTGCCGGAAACGACTACTTACGCGCACCTGGGGGCGGAAAGTGGCGCTGGTGATGCGGTGGCTGCTGCATATCGGTGTGTTGACGAAAACGGGGCTGACTTCAACAGCGCTCAGTTGTTCTGGAACCGCGGGATTGGTGTGTTCTGGATGGCTACAGGCAATACCGATTAATTGGGGCAGAGCGGGTAACGGCAATCCCTGTACTTTTTCTAATTCAATCGTTATGATTGATTGAGATTGGGTATGATTTATACTGTTCGTACACTTAATAGGACGGGTTTTTATGGAAACCAAAGTACTTACGACACATATCCCTTTGCCGCTCGCGGATAAGGTCGACCAAATTGCTGCACGTCTGGATCGTTCGCGTGCGTGGATCGTCAAGCAGGCCTTGAGTAATTGGGTTGAGTTGGAGGAGGAGCATCGGCGCCTGACGCTAGAAGCGATGGCTGAGGTAGATGGTGGGCTGTCTGTGGACCATGAGGTTGTGCAGGCATGGGCCAATAGCCTTGGCACTGATAAACCTCTGCCGGGGCCGCGTTGATGCAGTTGAAATGGGCTCCGGCCGCGTGGTCTGATTTGACGCGGTTGTATGATTTTTTGGCGTTTGCTAATCGTCCCGCTGCTGCTCGGGCGGTTCAATCGCTTACTGCTGCACCCCTTCGGCTTATAGAGCAGCCTCGCTTGGGCGAACGGGTGGATGAGTTTGGCGAGCGTGAGGTTCGGCGTCTTTTGGTTGGTCGCTACGAGATACGCTACGAGATTTCGGAAACTACGATCCATGTGCTGAGGATTTGGCATACACGGGAAGATCGGTAAAGCATTTTTTGGGGGTATGTCGGTTTGGCTACAGTCAATACTGATTAGGTTTTGATAGGCGTCGTCGTTCGCTGCCGGTGCTGTGCGGTGGTCAATGGGTGGCGTTGGTCGTGCGGGCCGTTTGACGCCCATTTGATCAAGTCGGATCTCGTGTTCTAGCATCTGGAGCCGCAATACCGCGATGGCCCATGGCGGTATGACCTTGGTGCCGTTGAGCCAGTCCGTTACGGTTCGGGGTGTTCGGCCCAAGGTCTTGCACAGTTGTTTTAATGGTACGCCTTGTGCGTAGTACTGGAGTGCTGACACGGGTGCGGCGTTGTTGCGCGTCAAGAGGCGTTTGGTGGTGTTGCACATGGTTGGCTCGCGTCGGTGTTGTAGATTGCGTTGACGTAAAAAAAGCCGCGTTGGATACACGGCTTGTTGTCCCGATTTGCGAAGTGAGCGATCTGTCACTATTTTCCCGAAATGTTGATAATTTGTATTATGTTAAATTGGGTATCTCACTAGAAAATTCATCACACATCCACAGACCATCGCAGAGTACCAGCCCTACTTTTTACGGTCAACCATAAAGTCGTCGTTTTCACCCCACATGGCACGTCGCTCCGCTGCGACGCTTATTTGACTCGGGTATGGTCCGGGCTTTGCTGGCCGGCAATCTTCTATTGCGACCAAATTCAATGCGGATAACAAAACAAGAACAGATACGGGTATGCGCCCATTTTCAGTAACCAATCGACATGGCTAAGTTGAAGAATTCGATGATAAGCAAGTCTAAATCGTACCGCCTTTTCGAAATTTGCAGCATTTCGTGTAGAAAAACGACTGCAGCCCATATCCCGGCGCGAGTTGATCGATAGAACATGTCGATTTTCGCCGTGGACGAGTACCTCCCAAATTGGAAGGTACTGAAGTTAATGACGGCTGATGAAAAGCACATCATCACTGCCGAATTTATTCCGGTACCGACTAAATGCCCCAAATGCGAACAACGTAAACCGCGGTTGTACGGGCATGGCACCCGTGAAGTTAATTTTTTAGACAAACCGCTCTGGGGTAAGCCAGTGCTCCTGCACGCACTGCTGCGGCGTTTCAAATGCCGCGAATGTGATCGAACCTTTGTGGTCGACCCCAGTGGGGTAGACACCGTGCGCCGGATGACCACTAGATGCATCGATTTTGTTATTGAACAGTCGTTGAAGAGTAGCCGTAGGAAGATCGCACGGCAGATCGGCAGTGAGGCCTCATCTGTACGCCGCGTCGTGGACGCGTATTATCAGGAGAGCCTCAATCTGGGCGCGGCCAATACGGCGACGCCGAATATTTCCAGGATGACCTTTCTCTCGCGTCACACGTCTTATAAGACTGTTACAGAAACAGATATCGCGCTTTGGTTAATTGCCGTCCCAAGGATACATCCGAGAAAAAGTATTCGACGGGACTCATACGTTAAGAGCTGGAACGTTCACGATAAAATACTTGCCGCAAAGGAAGATGGACGTTGGGAAGAAATTCGTCTCAGAGGGCTCGCCATTGCAGCAGATAATCAATTGTTAGCTCACCTATAAATACTTTTTGTAATACTTGGCCATCACGCGAATGGCGAACGCAGTAACGAGAACGACGGGAAAAAATAACCAGTGAACATACAACGGCCACGGAACGACCAGCCAAGTCAAGATCACGAGTGGTGCCAAACCCATTCTGGTCCAGCGCTTCGCGTGATGAAACCGTGTGGATGATTCATTGCCACCGCATTCGCGACGTATGTAGCGTTCGACCAGGCCGTCGATCAACGCCAAAAACAGGATTAGGACAAACTGCGGCAATACCATCACCAGCATCGCCACCCGAATACCAAACAGTTTCGCGCCATACATGGCGACCGTTAAATACGCGCTCAGCGGGCCGCCAAAGAAGTCGTGCGTGAGCAGCCGCCCCATCATGCCCGTCGGGACGTCGCCGGCAGCCCAGTTGCGCGCGGCGGCATCAATGCCATCCCAGCCGAACAAGGCTTGGTAAAGCAATTGGGAGCACTTTTGCGATAAATCCGGCGCGGTGCTTTGATGGAGATAAAAAGCAATGAGGTGCTCCATACCGCCAACTGGGTAACCGGTCCAAAGGAATCGTGCCGCCAACAGATCTGCGCCGATGGCTAGCAACAGCATTAACAGCAGCCATATCGCGATACTGAAGGTATGGCTCAGAATCCAAAAAAACTCCCGAACGCCCTCTTCGTCAACCTGCTTACCCGTTGCCACATTCACCTCGCTTAGAAGTCCGCACCCTTGCCTGCTGTCGTCAAGCCGGGTATGTGAATGTCCCCAGCACGCGCCCATAGGGGGATCCCGCTCTCCTCGTCGACATCCATCTCATCCTCTAGCGCCGCATAAGAAGCGTAGCGACTGCGCATGTCACTGACGACTGCGGATAGTCCTGGCAACATCATTGCGTCACCGGTATTGACCGCCAGCGGCATGCGTAGTTTGACCAATTGGCCGCCTTCAATCAGCGCAAACGCCTGTCCCTTGGGTAGTTGTATCAAGTCCGATGTCTGTATCATCGGCACGACCCGAGTCGAGACCTTATCTTGCGTGCTCGAGGTAAAGTGCGTGCCCTCATCGTGTTTCGCCGAGTCGGTAGCGCCCGAATCCGGCCGACGGGTCAGTACTTCAACCTCGGGCAATTGATTGACCAATATCTCGGCGGTTCTCGGATTTTTCACCCGCAGCATAATGAGCGTATTGAAGTTGCCTTCAATTTGCTCCGCTTTAGCCTTGGAACCAATCTTCGCTTCGATGTCGGCGCCGGTTTGGGTGTAGGCCGTCACCTCGTAACCGGCTCCCCCGGCTTTGTTGACCATGGGTACGAACTCGTCGCCGGCGAGCTCGTTGAACTCGTCGGCATGTATCGATATCTTGCGCTTCGGACCCACGGCGCTCTGTCCATACGCGTTGCCGTACTTGTAAATCCGCCCAGCCGTTGAGGTAAGGTCCGCGAACATGGCGTTGCCCACAGCGCCAGCGACCTCAAAATCGGAAAGCGCGTCGAGGCCGACGTAGACAATGCCACCTTTGTCGATGATTTGACCCCAGTCAAAAATGGGTCGCGGATCGTTCGGATCATCATAGTCGGGCGACAGCAGCTCGGACGTTTTGCCCGTGGTCAGCTTCTCCAGCAATGGATACAGGGATGAAACCAGTTTTTCGAAATAGGTGCGGTCGTTATTCAGCACGCTGGCCAGGCCGTCGGCGACCGGATCCGTCCATCCGTGTTTGCGAATGACGGCGAGCATCTGCATTGTTGAACGGCTGCGACCGGTCTTCTTGGTGGCTTCCGATACAGCCTTATCGTCGACGTCGTCGAGCATGTCACGCCATTCCGGATGAGCGCGGTCGAGCCAATGCTCGATATAGCGGGTCGCTAGGCCATCGATATTCACCGCGTTCTGGTACACCATCTCGTAGGTCGGCTTCATGCCTAGCGCCGTCATGGCGCGCGCCATGACGTTGACGAAACGCCATACGAACTCGCGGAAAGCGGCCGATTGCCCTTCTGACGGCAACTGGCCAGCGAGCCGGGTCGCGACTTCGGTAATGCGGGCGAAGGAGCCGATCGGACTGTAGCGGGCCGAGACGTCTGGATAGCCCAAATGGAAGAAATAGAATTCCTTCTCTCGCCCAGCCCGCTTGGCTTCCGCGTACATACGCAACAACAATTCCACGTCGCCTTTTGGATCAAAGACGATCACGACATTGCCGCGGCGGATATCTTGCGTGACGAACAGCTCGCACAACCGGGTTTTGCCGACGCGAGTTGTGCCGAGCACCAGGGTATGGCCCACACGTTCGTTCAGTGCAGACCAGACATCAAATTCGTCAGGCTCGATGCCGTGAAGCGCCGCATCGCCCCCGACTGGCGCAAGCGGTTCGACGGGATTCCACCAGCGCCTGGATTTGGTCAGCCGAGCGAGCCGGCTGGCGGGGTGTCGGCGTTCATACGACCGCGCGCGCTGATACAACGCATTGCGCGCTTTCAGATGTCGATTCGCGGTGAGCCGCGCCATGTGAAGGCGCTGCGTATGATGCGGCTCCCAATAGAAACCTTTACCCAGGAACAATTCGTCTTGTGACCAGGGGATTTCTTCCGCCTTGAGCTCGTACACCGGCAGCCGGCGCAAATTGCGCTGAAAACGGATAATCCGGCGGGCTTGATTGGCCCGCACGCCAGCCAAGGTGAACATGCCAACGGTTACGATGGCGCCGCTCTCGGGCGTCACCAAAAAGAAGCTCGGATGAGTCCACAGCAAGCCGCAGGACCCGAGTGCCGCCGCGGCTGAAATCACCTCGACCGGCTTACGGAACAGGTTTTCGAGAGGGTAGCCCATGGTGCCTATCGTTTTAAGAGGGAATTGGCCGCGGGCACCGGATTGAAAAAGCGACCTGGTTCGGCAACCAATAACCCAGCGAGGCGTTTGCCGGCCGGGCCACTCACGGTGTAGTAATACAAATAGGTGCCGCCCTCTTCTTTGGGCGCTTTCTGAGGGTAGGTCGAGCGCTGAAAGTCGCGCTGTACGACACGCCACGGTTCAACGGGCTTGCTCGTCTCAACGTCGATATCGATCGCGTCGGGGCAGAGTCGCGCATATTCCTGAAATGCCTTCGGCGACAGGACAAACATGCCTTCCTGGACGAAATGGATGCATGCGCTGGACTCGTTATAGAGCAGTTCGCCGTTCCCCACGCCCTGCTGGATCCAAGCCATGAAACGTTCCGCGTTGGGACGCGGCTTGGCGTTACTAGCTCGAGCAACCAACGAGTCGGCCGACGGCCGCGACCGTCGATCCTTGGGCTTGATCGGTGCCTGCACCGTCGCCGGCACCTCTACGGCGGCCGGCGGCACCATGCTGTGCGCGGATTCATTTTCATCTAGGTAGTCGGCTGCAGCCGGCGGCTGCGGAGTGGGTGCAGGCGTTTCGTCGAAAACCGGATAATCGTCGGCAACGTCGCTCACTGCTAGCGCGGGCGCCGCGGCGACCTGGTGCGCCGCATGCGCTGGAGGTTCTGTCGTAACTTCTGCTGCATCGGCATGCATCTCAGGTGATGCTGGCGCAGCTGCAGGGGCATGATTGACACTCACGTCGGTCGGGGGAATCGCGATCGCCGCAACGTTCGTGGTGCCGGCACTCACCGACGGTAATTCAACGGCGTCCGCCGTCGCGGTGGTTGAGCTCGCGGGCGAGGTGTCGACCGATTGTATGGCATTTGCGGGGAGCGCCAGCGGGTACAAATCGGGTCGAGCATAGAGTTTAGCGAGGGGAAAGCGCAAAACGGTGAAGCTTTGTTCCCATTCTGCGATCCGAACTTTGATGTTCCAGATTGCTCCGCCGGCAGCCGTGGGAACCAGAGCGCCATATTCCTGCCAGGTGTCGAACAATCGATTATTGTCGTCCGGCACGCCGGCCGCGCCCGGCTCGCGCGTCTCGTTCTGATTCAGATATTCACGGACGGCTTTAGCGATGCTGCCGGCGACGCACCAGAGATACTCGCCATCGCAATACCCTGTGGCACCGGCGCGGTTCAACGGAATGACGCCTTCCGTCAAAATTCGGCGCAACGCCGTCATCAGCCGTTCAATAAGCGGTATTGCTCGGGCACTGGCAAACCGCGTACGCGGTCCAGATAGCAGGTTATCTGCAACAGATTTCTGATCGGCTTTCGATACAATTTCCGCAATCGAGCCTGCAGCTCGATCACCTGACAGATAGTCCATCAATTCCTGCAACAGATCTTTCGATTCACCCAACCAGGTGATGGCCGAATCCGGTACGAAGCGCTGCAACAAAATTACAGGAAGTCGCCGGTGTGCCGCATAGTCGCGTTGTGTTGGGAAATCCACTGCATACCAGGACACCCCCTGCTCTTTCATCGCCCCGGCCAAGGCAACCCAGGGGTGTGGTGAGCCGCCGGCCGCGTCGACAACCTGCACGGTGACGTCAGCCACGGGCTTGCCAATATCGTGCAGCAACGCCGCGATCAATACCGCGTAGCTGTAGCGCGCCGCGAGCCTCATCTGTTCCTCGGTGGATGCGCCAATCGGTAGTTTGTATGAATCGCGGAAATGTAGGGCGTACTCCGCGACCTCAATAAGATGGATCAGCAAGCCACCCGGCTGGGCATGGTGATGCGATTCCGATGCCGGCAGCAACTGAACGTATTCAGCAAATTTCTGCAACAATGGCGACACGTCACGCGCAAAGTTTTCTGGTGCAAATCCCAACTTCTGCTGGATTTTGGCCAATCTACCCGCGATGCCCGTCTTCTGGACCAGACCGTCGAAGGTCAAGACCGATACAAAATTCGGACCAGGCCGCGGCACGGTGGTTACCTGAGGCAATGCGGTCGCAGGGCTGGGGGGGGCAGAAGACAAGGCTGAGGTTCGACGCTCAGAGACCTTCAGCGCGACCCAAACGGCCGCTGCTGCAGCGGCAATCGCAAGATACGGCCAATCAGACATGAGGCGCGTCTTTGCCGATCCACTGCACCCGCCACGCAGCCCAAAGCCAATGGGCGGTATCCGTCAGACGTCGATCGGCAAAGTCAGGCGCCACAAACGTGACGACGGGCGTTGGCGCGCATGCAGCGCAAAACTCGTCGAAGGATTGCGTCAACGGATCCCATTTCTTGTCTCCTGCCGGCGTGACGGCATGCCATCGATTAAAAGGCAGGTGAGCCAGGAACTGTGCGGTTCGTGGCGCGTCAGGACGAATCGGTGTGTCACGCAGGGCCTCGAGCGTGATCGCATAGGCGGGATTTCTGACCTCCATCCGATCGGCCGACCACCAGCCATCGAATCGCCTGAGCCAGTTGCCGACCACGCTTGCCCACAGCGGGTCGGACGATGATTCAATGAGCGCCTTCAGGTCATGCGGGTAGTCAATACTCATGTCGTGATTTAGAAAGTGAATTGGATCATCGAGACACGCACTCATGTGCCGACTTTTGTTGGCACTGTAGCGCCGACCCGCCCCGCTCGATGAATTTTGGGTGCACCACCTTTTTCACCCAAAACCGCGACAACTATTTCTAAATGAGCTAGGATCGTAAGTTTACCTTGGTTTTAGGCATTTAAAACCCTTTGCGGCATTTCCCTTATCCCTTTGTTTTTGCGGCATTTTTACCCCTTCGGCCCTTTATCCTTTGCCTGAGCGCGCGTAGCGGTCTTCTAGCGTAGCGCGCGGCCTTTGGGTAGACCCCTTCTCCTTTCAAAACCCTTTGTTTCCCTTACGCCTGGGGCATTTGCAACGCCTTTCGCCACTATTCTTAAATAACTTCCAGTTATTACATATCGATTGATCTGCGAAATTTGGGTGCGCGATGCATTTGCAAGTCGTGCACCCAAATTCGCGACAGACCGTTCCGTATTTCCGAGAATTCAACCGTCAATCACACTCTCCCTCTCGTAGGTGGTTGGCGCGCTCTGTTTTGAACCCGCCGGTCCTCAGTCCGGCGGGTCTTTTTCAAGACCCCCGAATTCAAGGATTGGACGTGTCGGCTTTCGCTCAACGGTTCATGTTCGCTTTGCTCTGTGCCATGGCAATCGCCATGCATGCGCATGCCGATTGCATTGATGACGCCGCGCGATTTCATGGCGTTCATCCGGATCTCGTTCGTGCGATCGCGCTCCAGGAATCCCAAATGCAACCCGGCGCGATCTCACTACCCAACAGCGACGGGACTTATGACATTGGGCTGATGCAAATCAACTCGGCGGAACTGCCTACCCTCGCCAAATGGGGCATTAGCCGAGGTGCGTTATTAAACGGTTGTGTCAACGCCTACGTCGGAAGCTGGATCCTGTCTCAGAAAATTCACCGTCTCGGCGAGAATTGGAATGCTATCGGTGCATATAACGCCACGACACCGTGGAAGCGGCTCGTATACGCACAACACATTTACCAACGTCTGCAGCAGCTTTCATCGCCGACCCACCCAATAGCATCGCGACCGATGCGCCCACCTGTACCTATGCGCACCACGCGGCAGTCTGGTGCTGCTCATTCCGTCAACCGGACGTCGCTTGCTGTCTATGAGGCGAGTGATGAATAAGCGCGACACCGAACACGCCATGTCGGTACTGCGGGAGCATCTCACCGACATCTCCACTCTCCTGGATAACGAAAGCATCCAGGAAATTATGATCAACGACCCCCTGAACATTTTTACCGAGAGTCGCGGCACGATTTCGAGGCTAGAAAACGTCGTTCTGTCGGACGAGTCGCTGGACGCTTCGCTGAATATTCTCGCCAACATGAACGAGAAAGACAGTACGCAGATCATGGACGCCCGGCTACCGGGCCTGCGCATTGCAGGAGCACGTAGGCCGACCGCCATGCACGGAAACATGATGTGCATCCGTCGGCACTCTTCGCATAAATTGACTTTGGGGCAGTACGTCAAAAACGGAAATTTCGATGTGCTGCCGCGGGACCCGGAACGCGATGCATTTGATCGCGACGTGCAACGCATGCTCGTGGAATTACGGAATGGCGGCCAAGTCGTTGCCGACTTCTTACAGTGGGTTCAGCGGTCGCGGAAAAACGTCGTGCTGTCGGGTGCAACGTCATCCGGCAAGACCACGCTGTTAAACGCACTGCTCGGCGAAATTCCTCCCGATGATCGTGTCATCACGATCGAGGATACCGGCGAACTCCAAGTCGGCTTGCCCAATTTTGTCTCGTTTGAGGCCAATCCGCGCATCGGCGTCACGGTGCGTGATTTGGTTAAACACGCCTTACGGTGCCGCCCTGATCGGATCATCGTAGGCGAGATCCGCGGTGCAGAAGCATTCGACCTGATGGACGCGCTGAATACAGGTCATCCAGGCAGCGCCGTATCGTTTCACGCCGACTCGTCGGCCGGCGCACTGCCCCGCCTGGAATCAATGCTGCGGATGGCACCTGAAGCACAAAACTGGCCGCTTGCGGATTTGCGGCGGCAAGTGGCCATCACATTCCCCTTCATCGTTCATGCACAGCGGATAGGCGGACAGCGCGGGCCCCAGGAAATCCGCCAAATACTTGGTGCCGAGGGTGGCGTCTACCAAACCAAATTGTTGTATTCGAAAGTCCATCGCGAGGAATCTGCATATGCGTAACGTCAAAACTTCCAGGCCCACGGGCCACGCTCCGATCTCAGCGCGTGCTATCCGCACGTATCTCAAAAATACTTGGTCCGATTTCGTGGCTGTCTCGCAGAGCTTGCTCGGAACCCGTAAGAGCGCAGCGATTGGTACAGCCTTGACGTATCTGTTGCTCAACACCACGTCAGCGCATGCAGGCATTTTCGGCGGCGCCCTCTGTAGCGCCTATAGCAACATCCTGGATAGCGAAACGGAAACAGTCATTAGTCTTGTAGCAATGGCGGGCGCGATCATCGTTTGGATGTTGGATGACGGACAAAACAAAATCAAACTGTGGGTCCTGCGCGTCGTTACAGGTGTGCTTGTGCTGTTCAATTTGCCGGTGATATTCGGCACCCTAAGCGGCCATGGTTCGGTCTGCTAGTCGGAATTCAATACGCATCCTATTGGGACACAGAATGGACACCGAAGAGAAAGTTATCGACCCGCTATGGTTTGAACTCGAGAAGGATTTAATCGAGCAAAAGCAACTGTTTGGCATCGATCGTCGGGTCGGTGCAATCCTTCTCATTCTCGTCGGCACTATGACTGTCATTACCCGGTTCTATTGGCTCGGCTTATCCATCGCGCCGGGCTGGCTGGCCATCTGGTTCTTTACTCGTCATGACCCGAATATGATTGACGTCTATTTACGTTACGCCAAGCAGGGGCACGCGTACGAGTCAATTCAAAAATTGCCGCAAAAACGCAACCTGCGACCCGAAGGATTTGCCCGGGGCGTGCTGTGTTAAATCACACCAATATTGAATCGCTGAGCGCGATTCATAGCCGCTTGACAGGTGACCGTCGTGCCATGGCGGAGCTTTTAGCATGGCTATTTCCGTTCAATGACCGTGTCATCGTGAACAAAGATTCAGGGCTAATGGCGGCCTACGAGTACACCGGACCCGATACGGATAGCGTCACCGATGCCGCCATGTTGAAGGTCGTCACGGATCTATCGCATGCGCTACGCGGCCTCACGCGTCGCCCTTTCAATATTTGGTGGATCGTACATCGGCGTCGTACGTCAACTTACGATACCTTACCCATGCCCGATCCAGTCTCTCAAATGATCGATGATCAAAGAAAGGCTGCGTTCGAAAAATCGGCGAACTATCTCAATCGCCACTACTTCGTTCCTGTGATGACGCCGGCGGTCGGTTTGGATCGCTTTACCGGCCGGTTCAGTCATGCCATGAATCACGATGGTCAATCACTCTGGAAATCGCTCGGTGAGGCGGTCGCGGGTACATTCTCCGATCAATACGCCTTCGCATATAGCGCCACTGAGCTCGAAAAGGAAGTCGATCGATTTGAGGAACTACTGAGTGGCATGATTGCCTCGGTTCCGGCAATCAAGTGTGCACGCTTGATTGGGGATCGACTGGGTGCCTTCCTCCACGCAACCGGCTCACCCACCACTGACCAGCAAGCCGCCGTAGAAATCGATACGTCGCAGTTTCTTGATGTGGCCATCACCGAAAACAGTATCGACGTCGGACCCGATTTTTTGCGATTTGACGGCGGTGGAAAGCAACGCTTCGGATTCGGTACCGGTATCCCGTCCAACCGCGAGAATTGGCCGGATAAAGTTCACCCCACCCTCCTCGATGGCTTACTTAAGCTGCAGGGCGAGCTTACGATTTGCCACTTGTTTCGCGTTTCAAAGCGCAGCGACGCCGAAAAACATATCCGCTCGATGCGGCGTTACCACGACAATCGCAGAATGGATTGGCGCGGCGTTGTTTCCGCCGGCATCAATGGCGGTGATACCTCCGGCGTGCGGCAGAACTCGGCGCGCGTCAAGGCTTCAAGCCGCACGCAAACGACGCTTGACGATTTGTCGATGGGGAATAAGGCCTATGGCTGGTACAACCTCTCGGTGATCGGCTACTCGCCTATCTTCAGACCTGGCGACGTTGATGCAGAAGTCGCCGCTTATGAGGCTGGCCTCGATCTGATGAAACGGATCGACGAAGTGTTCCGGGCGGCAAAGTGGACGCCGGTACGAGAAACATTGCATTTGGTTTCGGCTTTCAGCGCCACGATACCGGGTATGTGGAAGGAAACGGCACGTTGGATCTGGTTGAATACCGACGGTCTTGCTCGCATTTTGCCTTTACGCACAGTTTCGCGAGGCGAAGTGGTCAACGCCTATCTCAGCAAAGAAATGAATCAACGGATCCCCGCGTTGGCTGCTCTGCCTACGGATTACGGCACACCGTACTCCTATACGGGATTCTGGGGCCCACTGGGGCATAGATTGAGTATCGGGAAGTCTCGCAGCGGTAAGACGATTTTTGAAGCATTGTGCTGGACGCTTGGGCGGAAAATTCCAAACTCCCAGGCCTATATCGTTGACAAAGACTATTCGAACAAGATTCCCGTCATCCTCCAGGGCGGCGAATATATCGACTTCACTGAAGACGCAAGCGATCGGGCCAAGATCAACCCGCTACTGTTACTGAAGGCGGACCGACACTTTGAGTGGGTATCGAGTTTCGTCGAAGTGCTCGCGTCGTTACGCGGTTATGCCGTCACAACCGCAGATAAGCAGAACCTGGATATTCAACTTCGCGCCATTAAAAAATTGACGAACCGCTCCCAGTGGCGACTCCATACCTTACACGTCTCATTGCCAAGCGGTCCTTTCCGTAACGAGCTGGCACCGTGGGTAGGTGATGGAACCTTCGCCCACTACTTTGACAACGTTGACGATGCCTTTGACAACGCCGCGTTAAGTCGTAGTCGGCTCGTCGGCATGGAAATCGGGAAAGTTCTCAGCAAGACACTCGTCGCCGTGCCATTGCTCGGTTACCTTATCTATCGCATCAACGACGGCATTGAAGAAAACCGGCGCAACGGCATCGTCGCGCCAACGCTGATTTCCCTACCCGAAGTACACCACCTTCTTGGCAACCCCATTTTCGAAAAAATGCTTGGCGATTGGTTGGCCACGCTGGGTAAAAAACTTGGGCAGATCGCGATGGATTCGCAGTCGCCGGAAAATTATTTCAATTCGAACATTTTTCCGCAAATTCGAGACAACGTCCCGACGCGGATCATGTTGCCGACCGATGCGGAAATTACACCGTCGCTTCGAGCTGCTTTCCGTGATGGCTTCGGTATGAACGACGCCCAAATCAATTCCTTGGGCAACGACATGGTCCAGCAACGGGACTATTTGATCATGCAGGCCGACGGCTTCTCACGAAAGCTATCGATCCGCTTAGATCCACAATCGGTCGCAATTTTGCGTAGTGAGCTGTCTGCACAAGCCATGTTCGACAAGTATTACGCATCCGGTGAGCCAGATTGGAAGAATCGATATATCGCTGACATGGTTCGACAAATGGAGAGAAATCATGGCTAGTCGTTTGGCGGGATTGATCTATTTAACGGCCGTTGCCTTGACGCTCAGCATTCTTGGGACGTCGCCGGCACTCGCGGGTTCGATAGCTGGTTTCGGTGGCGCGACGGAGATCACTCAACTGGCCAATTATGGTCAGCTGATCGCGTCGTACGCCAAGCAGGCGGCGATGGTCGAGAACCAGATCACCGCCCAGATCACACGGGTCGAGTCGTACATCACCCAGTTGGAGAACCTCTACAAGCTTCCCCAGGAAATGATGAATCAAACCATCGCGCCCTGGAAATCACAACTGGGATTCTTCCAGAAACTGAATTCGTCCGTCGGCGCTTTGCAGTCGTCGGCAAATCAAGTTTCGGGACTATACAACCAAGGCGCAACCGAGGCTGCCAACCTGCAAATGACGGGGACTCAGTATCTGACCGCCTTCCAAAACTTGGCTCAAACACGCGGTGGCATCTATCAGCAGCAGTACCAGCAGGACGTCAGCGCGTTGGAGCAATTAAGCATGCGCGCTCAAAACCTTCAGACGCTTGCAGCACAAGCGCCAAACATTAGTGGCGAAGTCCAGGGACTCCAGCTTTTGAATCAGCAATCGAATATTGTCGCCGCCCAAACGTTGGAAATGACCGCATTGCTGCAGCGCCAAGTGACAGAGCAAGAAACGGCTCAGGGTACAGCTCTGCAGGTGCAATCGGATACGACTCAACAAATGCTGAACCAGTCCAATGAGGCGACGCAAAGTAATGCTGCTGAGCAGTCGAGTGTCAACAGCGGCACATTCAATATTCTGATCGATAGCAAGTAAGGCTGAACCATGTTTATCCGCTGGTTAACCATCGTGCTGTGTCGGAGCTTGCACGAAATGCGCGTGGTGAAGCGCCTGCTTCGCGCATGGCAGAGGACCGCCGCCGAGGATCGTGAGGCTATGCGTGATCGGACGATCACACGTCGACTACGTTTGTCGTTGTTGTGGGCAGTACTGACACTCTCGGTCGAGTCGCCTCAGTCGCTTGCGCTGGGTGCATTTTCGATGTGTGGATTCTTGGCGTTGCAGCTGTGGCGAGCAGCGAATTATTTTTGGAGTCTCATATGAGCTCAGTAGCGCCAATCAGCCCGATCAATGTTCTGAACTCGATTTTTCAGACCATGCAATCGATTGCTAGTGGTCTATATGGAACATTCATATCCGACGGATACGAGATTCTGCAGGATTTGAGCCTGTTCATGATCGCCTGGCTACTGCTCAACTGGATACTTGTCGGTGGACTACCTGAAATCATGAGCAAGGGCCTGGCCCTACTCATCAAGGCGGCATTCATCATGTTCCTGCTGAGCGGCTGGACTACGTCTACGCATGTTTTCTTCGTGAACAACATGGAGCAAGTCGCTAGCCAGGTATCCGGAGGCACCCCGCCCAATGCACAAGTCGTTATGCAAACGGTTTGGAGTGGAGCGATCGGTATGTTTCAAACCACTCGCAACACCGCCGCAAACCCATGCCTGACCGTGACAGGCGCTGCCGTGCCAAACGCATCGGGCGGAGCAGCAGCGCCATCGGGTTGCAATTCAACCGCAGCACCAACTGAACCCGGCATCTGGTCCGCAATAGGTACCTGGGTAAAGAATTTCCCACTGATCCTACTGACGCTTGTCTTCAAAATCATTGCCGCAATTGCATTGCTATTAATGGGCGGGGTGTATGTGCTCGTCGTACAGATGGGTTCGATATTGCTCTCCGTCGCATTTATCCTGGGGCCAATTTTGGTTCCCTGGTATTTACTGCCGGCGACGGAATTCTTATTCGATGGCTGGTTGAGATTCACCATTGTTGCAGGGCTATATAAAGTCGTAGCCTGGCTGCTCGTGACGATCGTTATCGGTGGCGTATTACCTGCCCTCACCGCGCTCCTAAACGGTATTACAAGCGCCGTATCAACCAATACCGATGACTACTACGGGAGCGCATATCTGACCTATATGGCTGTCGCATTCGTTGCTTGCGTCGGCGCATACATGATGAAGCTCGCCCCAACCATCGCTAGCGGACTAATCAGCGGCCAAGGAAGACTTAATACTGATGGGTTTGGCAAGGGTTTGGTAGGCCGGGGAATCTCAAACTTGATTCCCGGCTTGGGGGGCAAATAATGCGGAATGACGCGATTAACCATCCAACCAAGCCGATCAGTTCGGGACGAACGTTCGACAAACTGAAATCAAAAGAAAAACCAATCCCCACGGCGTCGATCGCTTTCATCATCCGCGTGTTGCCGAGCACTCTTTTTGGGTACGGTCACGATAAGCAACAGGAAAGCACCACCGAGCACAAATGCTAGTACGCCATGCCCACCAAATTGGTAGAAAGCATAGCCGGCAACTATGCCGATAGGCAGCACGAAAAACAACAGAATGATCTTCAGACGCTTCATGAACATGGCGGTGACTCCGCAAACCTAGCTGTCTTGCTCAATCGGAACGCTCATGGCTCAGCACCCTGCGTGCCCCGAGATTCCGGCCGCCCACGCGTGGGTTCGCGATTAATGATGTGGACGGCAGCACAGCGACGTCAACTCCCTTCGTCCATCGTTTTAAGTTTATCACGGTCAAGCAATAAGGCAACCTCGACATGACGAATCCCCAACACGTGCACGAGGCTGAAGGCAGTTCTCCGCCCCCAGGCGCTGCCAGCACTGGTCTCAACCGGTTCTTCGAGGCTTTCCACTTGCCCCGTCTCATCGCGATGCGTAGCGGCTGGATCACGCTTATTTTGGTCATTGTGGTTATTGGACAGGTGGTTGTAGAGGTAGAAATGTCCAAAAACTCCGGACCGGTCCCCTACTTCGTTGAGCGCGATCCTGCCTCCGGCGCCGTTTGGGTGTCCGACCGGGTGTCGGAGAAATACACCCCTCAAATGGCGGATATCACATTTCAATTACGGCGCTGGGTCATACGCTTCCAAGACATTTCGTTGGACTCGCATCACACCCTCAATGACGAAGAGCCCGCGGCATACCACTGGACGGTTGGTGCTGGGCAGAGGGAATTCAATGATTACTTCGACAAGCAAGATAACGTCACCAACATCGTGACAGACACACCCGGAACGTCACGCGAGATCACCGAAAACAGTACTTCGTATTCGCCCGACGGCAAGACTGCTTTCATGATCATTACACGCCAGTGGAAGCTCAACGGCGCCGATACACATATCGACACCAAACTGCTACGGATCAACTTCATTCTCGCGCCCGAGACGCTCAAACCCGGTGAGGATCGCGATAATCCGTTGGGCGTTCGCATTCCCGATTTTGGCGTGTCCGACTACTACGGCCCAGGAGCCACGAAATGACCCGAAGCTTTTGGTCCTCGGCGCTTTGTTCGATCACGAGCATGATCTTGGCGATCCACCTGGTGAGTGCTATGGGTTCGCCGCGCCCCTCCGCCAAACCCGTTGATGGTATGATAAAAAACGCGGTCGGTCCGGCGCTTGAAGCGATGCCGGCGCCACTGGATCCGCACCTGGTGACGTATCCCTACGATCACAATTTCACCTATCCCATCATCACGTCTGCCAACAAGGAGACGCACGTCGAGCTGGGCGACGACGAGAAGATTTTGGGAATCTATCTCGTCGACGCACAGGTTCAGTGGCGCATGGTCGTTTCGAAAGCGACCCAACGTGACGTATTTTTCACGCCGGCGACTAACGGGTTGGCGCAGACGGGTACGATCATTACGACCAAACGGCGCTATGAGATCAGCCTGCTGTCTGAGGACCTGGCGCAGCTGGCTACCGAGAAAAAATCGTTTTATCAACGCGTCGCCTGGTTATACGACGACGCCGGTGACGGGATCAAATCCGGAGGGTTGGATGTTGGCGTCGAGTTCGACGCTCCGGAGCCGGCCGCGCGTACTCGCAATTCGGCTGCCAGCGGTGGACAAGTGGACGTTGGCGACTCCAACACGGGCGACGTCGTGCTCGATCTGTCGAAATCGCATTTTGGCTACACCATTAAAGGGGATGCCCCGTTCAAGCCCACGATGGTGTTTGACAACGGTACGTTCACGTTCATCATGTTCGACCATCTGCAGTCGATCCCAGGGCCGTTCATTTTGAAGAAGGATGGGACCGCTGAAGAAGTCCAGTGGGTGCCGCGGGGCGGCTACTACATGATTCAACGTCTGGCAGACTACGGCATCCTGCTCAAACTGAATGAGCAGGAAGTCAAAATTTATCCTCCTCATAGCCATGCCTGTGGCCTCTTTGGGTGCGACAACAAAACGCCCAGCAACATGGTGGGTTCGCCATGACTGGAGTATCCGTTGTCCGTCCACGCACTCGCCGCGATTTGGTCAATATCCTTCTGATCCTAGTCTTTGCGGGCATGATCGGCACTGTCGTGCTGCGCAGGATATTACTTCATCCGTTATCGCCCAAGGAGCGCCAAGAACAACAAGATCAGGCTAAAGAGGCCAGCCAGAGCCCGGGCCGTCCAGAGGATTTTGCCGCTCAACAACAGGATCGACTCAAAAAAGCCACCGAGAAAGCCGAAGAAGAACGCAAGCAAGCCCTCACGGCCGCCGCGAAAGCTGCCTCGGCCGCAGGCGCGGCATCGCCGAAAGGACCGGGGCTGGTCGTGGCTGGCACGGTCGGCGCGCCAGGCGGCGGTAACTCGCCTTTGCCAGCGGACTACCAGGTTCCGCCAACCGCAACTTCGGTGGCGAACGATAGCAATAGAGTGGCGGCAGAGAAGGACAAAAACCCATTTGCCAATATCAGTCTCGCCGCGTATGAAGCTTCGGATGATGAAGGGCAATCGGCAAAATCGAGCCTGCCGCCCAGCGTTACGGATGCTTTAAACAACCTGTTACCCAAAGGTGGCGCTAGCAATTCCACGGAGGCACCGCTTGAGTCAGCGATCAAAGGTTTGGCCGATACCGCCAAATCGGGTGGCACCGGACAAACGCAAAACGTTACCGGGGCCGGCCCCAAGAACACTCAGTGGTTGGCCAACGAACAAAAGAGCGACAACGAGAGCGCTGAACCGCTGTCCGCCAAGAGATTGGCGTCACCCTACACCCTCCAGGCACCCGGTAGGATCTTCGTCGTAGCACTCACAGGGTTCAACAGCACGTTGCCCGCTGAAGCGGATGCCCTTGTCACCGATGATATTTACGACAATATCCCCGGCGTCGGCACCCATTTGCTTATCCGAAAGGGCTCCAAGCTCGCGCTCCACCCCAATACCGATATCGCGCGTGGCCAGGATCGCATGATGATGGCCTTTACGCGACTCATTCTCTATGGCGGCGCCACCGTCAATCTGGGCGCGATGGGTGGGTCTGACACGCAAGGGGTTGGCGGCATTCCTGCGGATACCGACTCGCACCTACTCCGGAGATTTGGTGCAGCCACCCTCCTAGCCGGCGTATCCGCACTCGCAGAACGCTCGACATCTACTGGCGGGGTCAGCGTCAACCTCGGCTCAAGCGTGGAGTCCTCGTCTGAGACGGCGATATCACAACTTATGACCTCCGTCCTAGGCGATAGCGTCAATATCCAGGACACACTGACGATTAAACCGGGCCAGCGCATGACCGTCGTAGTGAACAAAGATCTCTATTTACCACCCGACATCACGGGAAATGCCCCATGACGCTATTCGTACCCCGGCCGTACTTCGTCCTCGCCATACTTGCCATGGCGGCCACCGTGACTTTCGCACATGCCGATGACACTGCCACAGCTTCAGTTCAACCCGCACCCTACAACTTTGCGTGGAAGGTCAGCGGTGCAACGGCGGCTGCGCCGACCCAGGTATTCGATAGCGGTAGCAGGATCCTGCTTCAGTTCAAGGATTCTGAACATATTCCTGCGATTCTGGCAGATGTTCCAGGCGGCCAGATCTTGCTTGAATGGCATCCGGAACCACCTTACATCGTGATCAATCACCTTGAATCCCATCTAGTGTTCCATCTTGGGAATGCCATAGCGTTTGCGCGCCGAGCTGACGGGAGTGGCGCTCCCCAAGGGGTTGAGACCAGCTCGGTTGCCCCGATCTTGGTGACGGGATCGGCTTTGCCGCCCGTCGCCCACGAACAGCTCGTCGCCGACCGGCGGACGGAGGACGCTCAGGTCAACGATAGGTCGGTTCTTCGAGATGGGTCAACACCCACGTCAACCGAAAACATCTCGGATACCCACGGAAAAACAGATCCAACCGGTTTTGATTTGCGCGTTCAGGATAAAACCATCGATCTCGCGCTCAACCGTTGGGCCCAGGAATCCGGGTGGACGGTCGACTGGGTCAGCACCTTAAAACCACCGATAACGGCATCAAGCCGCGTGCCCGGAGATTTTTTAACGGCAGTGGCGACAGTCATGTTGGCACTGGAACAGGCCGATTACCCCCTGGCAGCGATACCGGACGCCGCCCATAAAACGTACGTGATTCACGATACATCCGTCGCTCTCCACGCGAGTTCAAAATGAAAAGAAAGCGAATAGTGATATTCCTGGCTTGTGTCGCCCTGTCCCAAGCTGCGCATGCAGCCGACGTGCCAGCCAGGCCGTCGCCGTCAAGTCTTGTTCACGTTGCGCCCTACGTAGCAACGTCGGCGGACGTACCGAAAGGCGCCACGACCGCTCTAGTGACGCAAACAACCGCGCCCGGAGCTCCTGCCGTCGTCCCGGTGGTCGTCGATGCGGCTCAATTAGGACCGGTGACATTCCACGTCAGCCCGATCGACATCGATTTGCGTGACGCGCTGGAACATTGGTTGGCCGGCCAGGGCTGGCAATTAGCCTGGACAGTCCAAGACTCTATGCCCATAGCGTATGAAGCCACGTTTACCGGCAAAGACATAAAGGACGTTCTCTGGCAGGTCATGCAAGCCACCGATCACATGAGCACACCTTCCCGCGTATGCCGCCATATAAAAAATCACGTCGTACGAGTTGTCGGCCGACATGTCGACTGCAAGGAGTGAACCCATGATCAAAGTGACATGCCAGGTGGTATGTGGGCTCGCGCTGATAAGCCTGTTGTCGGCTTGCGCGGTATCCCAAGGCGACGTGAACAAGGCGTATAACAGCGCGCAGGCGACCGTTGAATCCAATCTCAATAGCATGCCGGAGTCCATGCCGCTCGTCGAAGACGTAACGACAGCATTCCTAGGTGACAGATTTGCACCGGTGGCCTATGAGGCAACACTACCGCCCGTTTTTCGCCAAAAACTGGTGACGTTTCCGCCTAACGTCGGCATCACTACGATTGCGCAATTGTTGTCGACCACGTCCGGCTACCCAGTCCACCTAAGCCCCGACGTCTTCATGTCGCCCGACCTCTTCATCCCACAACAGGAGCAGGCGGCGACAGGAAAGCAGGTGGCCCCCGCGGCCGCGGCCGCTCTGGGTAGCACTCACCAGGAACCCATTTACCACCAGCCCTGCCAGGGCTGCGAGATCGGAGCCTATCTACACGCCGTGACCGAGGATTTGGGGCTGGACTACAAGTTCGATGGTACGGCAATCAACATTTCAAGATTCGTGACGAAAACATTTATCATCGCAGCCGTGCCAGGGGCCGTGACGCTTCATTCAGGGGTGACAAAAGGCACGGATACGACCACGGGTCAACAGTCGAATTCTGCCGGCACCGGCTCCAACACCGGACAATTTTCGGCCGTCACGAAGACCGACCGGGCCGGAACGTATGACTTTATGGCGTCGATCAAGTCTGAGCTCGAGGATTTGAAGTCGCCGCCGGGAAAGGTTGAGATTGACCCCGCAAGCCGCTTGGTGTTGGTTCACGATACCAAAGAAAATGTCCAAAGAATGTCGGAGCTTCTCGAGCGGGAGAACTCAATCGCGACTCGCCAGGTCGCGATCCGGATCCGGACGATCCAAATCCAGGAGACCGGCAACACCCAGGCAGCCGTGTCGACAAATCTCATATTCAGCCAACTCAAGAATGGATTGGCTAAATACGCCGTGTCGTTTGCCGCACCGACGTCGCTGGCGACAGCTGCCGGCGGCAGTATCGGATTGTCGGTCTTGCAGCCCAACGCGCCCCTATCCGGCACCAATGCGGCGCTGCAGGCCTTGAATACCTATGGCAAAACCATTGAGGACGATAGCTCAACCAAAATTACCCTCAACGGCGTTCCAGTTCCCGTCACCTCTTACGAAACGAAAGGCTATCTTGCTGCGACAACCCCGTCGGCCGGGAGCATCACCGGGACCGCCGGCGTGCCAGGCCTCACTCCGGGTTCCGTGACGATCGGCAAATTCATCAACTTCCTGCCGTCCGTGAACGACAACAACCGCATTATTTTGTCGTATTGGAATGACAGCTCGCAGCTCAATGGCCCATTCACCACGATCTCCACCGGCACCGGCGCGACTCAACAAACCATTCAATTAACGGATGTCATCGGGAGTCGGGACGAACAGAATTTGTCGATCGCTGATGGTCAAACCGTCGTTTTATATGGCGAAGTCGACAGCCACTTTGACAGCAGTAGCAACGCGGGCATAGGCGGCGGTTCGGGCGCATGGAATAAGACAAAAACGTTCCAGATCGTGATGTTGACGGTGACCGTCGTCCCGGATATGTGAGCCGCGCTATGTTCATCACAGAAATCATCCCAGGCACCAAGCACGACCGACTCGCGTTCGGACTTGAATGGCGTGCGTACGCGTCGAAGGTCGCCAAAGAGGAACGGCGCCGTTATGCGCGAGAGCTGTATTCCACGCATTACGTCGAATATCCAATGGGGTCGGAGACCATCGCGGGGTTCGCGAATGCGGAAAAGCCCATTGGATTTAGAGAGCGCATTTATTCAGCGGCAGCGCGAATTGCCTCCCTTGACCGGATCCGTGGCCAAGACGCTGTCCTGATCCTTATCGAGGACGAAGGCGATGTGTTCGTCGTTTTCAGTGTGCGTGGCACGGTTCGCCTGGATGAGGTTTCGACACCCGAAGGCGCGCTGGCAACCCGTATTGAAATTGAGGCTCAGTGCAGAAAAAATGGATGGAAATTGCAGGTCTTAGGCCAGGGAATGCTCCCTGGTGCGGTCGACGAGGAATTCAATATCTCCGAGCTGGCCAAGGACCGAAATTTAGGCAAGCTCTCGAAAGTCAGCAAGGACGTACCCAGGCTGGTATCGATCTCCATTATTGCCGTCGCGGTGGTTTGGGGCTGGCAATACCTGTCCGACCTGGTGAATCCGCCACCACCGCCCGTAAAACGCGAAACCTATATGGACCAGTACAAGGCCGTCTATAAGAAAACGTTTTCGGTTCGGCCACCACTGGCGTCATCCCTCGCTCCCGAACTGCTCGGTCAATACGGCAAGATCGAAGCAATTGCCAAGGGCTGGCAATTTGATACCGCCATTTGCGCTCCGGTTGACCAATGCAAGGTCACGTGGATGCGTGAAGGCGGGACATACGCTGACTTTGACGCTGTTGCGCCGCCGAGCTGGTATCCGATCGACTATTCGATGGATGGCAGGACGCTAGTCACGCGAGGGCCGACCGTCAGTCGATCCTCCATGAGAGGAATCGATGCTACACAGCACTGGCCAACCTGGAGCGAATTTAAAAAGGTCGTGGTTATCCCAGAGCAACGTCTTTCCACCAAGCCCACCCAAATTGATAGCTTTGGATACAAAGTCACGTTGCACGAGCCGGTCGATCTAGTTGGACATCCACCGCCACTCACACAGCGCTTAAGCCAACCGACCGTAAAAGTGGGTGATTTTATGATCGAAGGGTATCGCTGGCAAACCAGGTTACTCGAAGCGCTGCCCACCAATATGGTCCTCAAGAAAATGACGATCAAACTCGGAAACGGCGGTGTCAAATTTATTGCGGAAGGGTCATTCTATGTCGTCAATTAAACTTTTTTCGCTGCTGGCCACGCTATTCTTGTGCTCACTGGCCGGAGCCCAGACCAAGCCATCGACGCAGTTCGATCTCGACGACGCAGATGCCTTCGCCAAGGCACAGCTCATGAAGTCGCTGGCCACCAACGGCAACGGTACGCCGAACAGCGTAGCGCCCTCTCCCGTATTCATCGGATCACAGCCTCCCGTACCCCCGACGCCCGAAATTAAGAGATCCTCCAAACCACGGGTCGCGACAGAACCGGTGACGTTTGTTGGCGCATACAGCGAAGGTGGAAGCGCATCGGTTCTCTATCAATATAACGGCGCGATCTACCCAGGGCGAGCGGGCGTAGCGCTATTGAATGGCTGGATCGTCGAATCCGTGAGTGGGTTCAAAGTCAAGGTTATGTACAACGGGAAGACGTGGGAAGAACCCATTGTCGGCGGCGCCACCGCGCTTCAGACAAGTAACCCGGAATTAGACGCCATTACGAGCCTGTCGAGTCCTCTTCCGCCGGCACTGCGCCAGATCAACGCCCCATTTTTTGCACCGATACGCTCCAACCCATCAAATACGTCGAATGTGATGCTCCCCTCTGGATCGAACTGATGGCTCTATTTTCTGAAAATTCGCCGGCAGAAAGTGCGAGTAAGCCAACTCGCTGGTTCGGCCGTCCGCAGCGCGAGTCGCTCGTCGAGGGCGCTCCTGCCAGGCCGACCGAACCTCAATTCGGGCAAGACCAGACGCTCGAGACGTCGCCCTTGTCTTCCCCAAAGCCAATCGGACCGCGCGCAGAGACGACGGGTGCCTCCTTCGACGCCCTCGAGGCATTGCCGGGAGTCACCCTGGCTGGCCCACCTCACATTGCCAGCGTCCATGCCATCGGCCCGTATAAGCGCGTGCTCACGACGGGCGAGGAAGGCGGTATTCGTATCACGGCCGAAGCACGGACACAATTCGTCGCGATCGATACACAAGCGGGTATGGCCATCGTTGTCGCAACTCAGGAATTTCGGGAGACGGCCCAGTATGCGACGTACCTGATCGACCTTCGAAATGCCCACTTTGATGTTCGCCAGGAACTCATCGCAAAACCTGAAGTCGTTGCAGCAATCTACGAGTCTGGAAAACCGATCAAAACGCAAGGGGTGGTGATCTCCAATCGCGAGATCGGGACGTTCCGTGACATCGTGGAAGTCGCGCACTCATTCGGCACCACTGACATCCACTTTGAGCCCAGAGGTTATAAGGACGACGCCGGCATCCGATTCCGCGTCAATGGCGATCTTTACACTTACGCAAGTTTGCCGGTTCAGGCGGTCACGAAAGCGCTCGCGGCCGCCTATCAAGACTTGGTCCAGGCCAACACGAACTCCGCCGGTGCATTCCAAGAGACTGGCCCTCAGTCGGCAATGATCCCACTCGTCGTCGGGCGCGACATCGTGAATCTGCGTTGGCAGTCGATGAATGTCAATGGCGGCTTCGACGTAGCACTACGTTTGCTCGACGGAAATTTCAAAAATCCGAAGGTACGTACCATTGAGCAAATGGGCTGGGAGCCGAGTCAATGCGAGATTCTTAACGCCACGACTACGGTGGCGGATGGGTTAACGATCAGTTGTGGCCCGACCGGATCCGGTAAAACCACGCTGTTACGCGCTATGTCTTATGCCTACGCAGATCGAGACATCCGCAAGCAATTCATGATCAGCGAACCATCCGAGTACCCGAATCCTTGGTTGTCGGAGATTTCGGTACAGCGCCGCCCGGGTGAATCGGAAGAATCCGCCATCGCCCTCTACACCGAAATTATTCGCACGATGATGCGGATGGATCCAGACGATATCACGGTCGCCGAAATTCGTGACCATGTGGTTGCAAGCCTGGTGATGGAAATTGCACTGACCGGCCACCCCGTGCGGACCACAGTCCATGCCAGAAATATCATCGAGATTTTCATGCGTCTTATGGGCGGGCGCCTCAAATTACCTTCCGATGAAATCTCGTCTGGCATTGTCAACGCGGTGATTAGCCAAAGACTTATCCCCGTGTTGTGCGAATGCGCGCTACCGGCACGACGCGTTATGCATGCTGAACACCTTCAAATTTTGGAGCAGAAATTCGGTCTGGACACAAGCAAAATGCGCTGCCGAAATGAAGAAGGATGTGCGATATGCCGAAACGAAAAACTTGTTTCCCAAACCGGTAAAGTCGCCGCCGGCACCGTCGGCGTGACAGTCGTGGGTGAGGCTTACGAACCGACTGACGAATTTCTGGAGCACATTTCAGCTCGTAACTGGAAAGGTGCTGAAGCAATATGGCGCGGTGAGCGGCGTACCCCGTTCGATGATCCAGACATGCGTGGGAAAACGTACTTCGAGCACGCTTTATATAAAGCATCGGGCAATGCCAATCAGATAATTGACGCACGCGTCATCCATGACTCAATGGCGCGCTTCGACCGCTATAAGGTGCATCCGATTCCTGGAATAGACGTATAAGGCCGCTATGTTGAAATTCATATTTTCCCGTCTGCCGTACACATGGCAATTCGAAATCGCTAAGCAGCGATTTAAGGCTGGGCGAATCGATTTTTATCGAGAAACTCGGCTCGATATCGCGAAACACGGGATGCGTAATAAGGAAACGCTGGTTGCACGCGTCAACAAGCACTTGGCCAGGACAAAAGCCCGTGGCGAATCGACCTCGCTGGCTTTTTCAAGCATCTCGAAGCGGCTCAGAGCCGGTGACAATGTTGCGGCGGCATTGCGGCAGTTTATACCGCAGGACGAATACACCCTGCTTGATATCAGTCGCCTGTCCTCAAAAAAAGATGCGGTGGAGCACGGATTCGCCCTGGCTGAAGTGGCTGCGATATCGAAGCGTATTTTACGCGATGCCGTTTCCCTGGAGGTGAGCTACCCCTTGCTCATTATGCTGGCGGTATTCGGCTGCAGCATGCTGTTTGGTGGGGAGCTATTCCCAGATGCGAGCGAAGCGTTGCCCGTTGATCAATGGCCGCTGGCCGGGCAAATTCTCTATGCCATCGATACCTTCAATTTCAAACACTGGGTGCTTATCAGCACAGCGCTCATCGGCCTGGCATTCGTTTATTTCAAAACGCTACAGACCTGGTCTGGTGTCATTCGAACGAAATGGGACGCTATCCCCTTTCTATATCGAAACAATCGTGATCTGCGCGCGGCGCAGCTCATTGTCTCGTTCGCAGCGCTGTTCGAGTCTGGATTGACTTTCCGCCAAACGATCCGACGACTGTTGCGAACGTCAGACCCCTGGTTGAGTTGGCACTTACGAGAAATGGACCGCCGACTCACGGCCGAGCCGCATCGCCCGATGGCTGCATTCGATACGGGCCTTTTTTCAACGCTCATTGTCGACAAAGTCTCGGACGCAGCCGGACGTGACCAATTTGAAGAGGCCATCACCGAGTTGGGCACGCAATCACTCAAAGAGATTGTCGAAGCTGTTCAGCGCAACGCAAAAAGAGTCAGCTACTTCCTACTCGGCTTTGCTGGCTTATTTTTTATCTTGATCGCCATCGGCTCCTACCTCGCGATCGGGTTCGTCACCATCACGGGCTACAGCGCTATTTCTTAAAATTATTGAGGTTCTCATGAAAAATTTCAAATCCACTTATTCTCGCATACCGCATCGCCAACACGGTGTGACGTTGATCGAGGTTTCCATCGTTCTAGCGGTCGCGGCGATCATCGCCATCGCTGTGTTGGAGGGCGGCCCATTCGTGCGTAACCATGCCCGGTCTTACCAACTCAATCAGGAAATGGCGCACTTTGCCTCAGGGATCCTGAGCGCCACCGCGAGCGATAGCGACTTTTCGACCATCACAACGGCCGCCATGGTGCAAAACGACGCATTTCAATCCGCCGGCAGCCGTGTTTCGCTGGCTAACGGCACAGTGACTGGTATATGGCAGGGCGATATCACCGTCCAGCCTGAAACCGTGAACACCGCCAACGATGGCGCAGGATTGACCTATCCGAACGTGCCGTCGGGGGTCTGTGCGGTGGCTGTCCAAGGCTTGAAGTCGAGTTTCCCGGAACTCACGATCAACGGGACCGTCATCGTATCGCCGACGGTGACCTTCACGGATGCTGCGGCCGGCGCAGCATGCAATTCAGCCAACTCCGTCGATATCGTCGCCGTGGTTACGCGCACGCAGTGAGTTCCGGACAATCTTATGACTATCCTCGAAGTCATTATTGCGTTGGTGGCGATTGCGATTATGTCGACCGCTAGGATCCAGGACGACATTGCGCGGCACCGCACCGCGATTTTTACCGCTGAAGGTCAAAATGAACAAGTCATTAACGCAGCTCTGGCTACCTACCAGACGAATAACACCGCAGCGCTGTTGGCGGGGTCCCCGATTAGTGGTTTCGCTAATCCGCTGGCCCCCCAGTTGAGTGAACTCGTGACCGCCAAAATATTGAAGGCGGTGTACAACCCCAAGACGTTTTGGGGTGCCACTTATGTGATGCAGATCAGTGTTGTTCCGACAGGATGTTCGGTAGCGGCAAGTACCTGCCACCTATCGTCGGCGTTATATCCCTCGACGCCGCTAACCCGGGGCGGTTCACCTGACGTAGAAGGTGCTGGCGAGATCGCGCTCGCCGGCGGCAATTTGTTTGGCTTTTCCAGCAAACAGAATCCAGGAACGGTAACAGGTATCAACGGCGCTTTCACAACGCCGAATCCATTGACCGGGGCGCCGGCCGCCGCGATCGTTGCCATCAACGGGTATGGTACAGATGGCAGCGACGTTTATATTCGGCGAGACGGAAGCTTGACCTGGACGGGCAATCAAGATGTCAACGGCGTCGATTTAAATGACGTGGGGACAGTCAACGCTCAAGAGGTTGCTGCGTCCTCCGTAGTCGCGTCAGGTGTGACCGTCTCCACGACCACCGGTGTTGAATCCGTGGCCCTCGGTAACAATTCCACGTTATCTCACATCGATTCAGGAAACCAGATATTCGCAATGGACGATGGCGGCATGGCGGTCACCAATGCGGCCGGCAATAGCCCCGCGCCTCTGTCCGCCAGCACGATGCAACTGGCCAACATCGCGATACCTAGAACTTCATGTTCGAAAAATGGCCTGATCGGGGCGGACAGCGATGGCTCCGGCCTGATCCTCTCATGTCAATTCGGCGAATGGGCTCCCATCGGCGGAAGTGGTCTGCGCTACAACTACTACTCGATATCGACTGGGTCAACCGTCCCCGCGCCAAACTGCCCTGGCGGGGGTATCCCGCAAATCGTCATCACGGGACAGAATTTTAGCGTTGACACAACCGCGGCGGTCAATTTCTCGCCAGTGACCGGTACAGGGCCGTGGACATTCAACCCCACAGACGGCAGTGGCGTGTCGATCGCGGCGGACGCCATCGCGGAAACCTATTGTGCTTTTTAATGAAACGGGAACCGGATCATGAAACCCATCGAGTTTTGGTTGAAGCTGGCTTTAGTCGCATGCATGCTGTTGGCGCGCCAGGTCGCATACGCCACACCTGTACGCTGTTCATTGGGCTACCAGGATTCAAGCTGCGTTGGCACGATTGCGCAGGCGCCACAACAGCCAACAAGCTGCCCAACCGGCGCGGGGTATACGACCATAGCTGGGGCACAGTGGATTGGCTCACGCTATACCGCGCCGCAGTGCAATTACCAGCCTGCCCCGACCTGTCCAAGTGGCGATATTCAAACAGCCGCGGCAAGTTGGACCGGATCGACTTGGACAGGCTTGCAGTGTGGGGCACCATCTCCGCCGACACCTCCAGCCGCTACCTGCACTTATATTCCAGGCGTGACCTATGGGTATTATTATCAAACAGAACCAGTGACCAAATTCACGACAAGCAATCTATTTACGGCCGCGTTCGAAGTGGTGGTGAATGGCGCCGTGCTGTACGGCAGCACCACGCCAGTCCCCGGGAATACCAGTGCTCCGCCTCAACCGGTGCTAGTCGATGAAGCTTTTACGGCCGGGGAGTATGAAAATCCTGCGCTAAGTACCAGTCCGCTAGCGGGATACTATTCTGGTCCGTTGCAGTCATCGCAAAACGGTAATGGCCCCCCGGTGTGGACATTAGAATATTTTTCGATATGTCACGATTAATGAGCATTCGATGTTTCCAAGAATCTGCTGGTAGAGGTGCATAGCCATAAAACGATGGATTGCATCAACGCCAGCAAAAAAAGCGCCCCGAAAGGCGCTTTTTTGACTGCGATAATTCGTCAGCCAACGATATTACTGGTAGTGAAACTGCTGGTCCAGGTCTTCGCCGCGCCGTTTAACGTGCCTGTAACCGTCACTGAATACTGGGTGTTCGGCAACAGTGGCGTGACCGGATAGGCCACACCTTCATAGGTAGGAAGAAGCTTGTTCGGGTCATTGGCCGAATCTAGTACCTGCAGATTAATAACGGTGTTGGTGGAGCTCGTCATCGTGCCAGATTGCAACACTATCGCGTCGGTTGAGTTGGTGCCAAACACGGCGAACGGCGTGCCCCACGGTCCAGAGGTATTCGGTGGTGCGGGACTTTCGCCGTTCGCTTCGTAGGGCACATTGGTCGCGCCTTGGCATGGGAAAGTTAGCGATCCGCTCGCGGTCGTGGATTGGAGGTTCGCAATGCTCACGGAGCCCCAAGTGTTGGGAAACCCGTTGAATGTAGTCTCTGTCTCACCGACGCCGATCAGGCTCACTGGCCAGCCGATAACGGCGATGTGGTACACACCCGACACCCATCCGTATACCTGTTCCTGACCATAAGCCGTTTCGGTCAAGGTCGCATTGGTGTAAAAACCATCGCTGAGGCCACCCGCATACACGGTTGTCGGAAACCCGAAGTGGGCTGCACGGTCGGCATACGTCGCGCCGGTGAACCCATTGTTGGTCGACACTTCGGTGTCGGTAACCGCGTTGTTATCGGCCATATAAGTCGCGTGAGCCGCGGCAGCTTCGTCAAGCGTGGTATTTTCCTGCAACGTCGGGAAACCGCATTGTTGGCGATAGGTATTGATCTGATTGAACATCGCTAACTGCGCGCTGTTGGCGGCATATTGAGGTGTAGTGACGGTGCCTGCGATGGTTGCTGGCACTGTGACCGGGGGCACGGGTGCCGCCGCGGCCGGCGCGCTGCTACTACCGCCACCACCACCGCAAGCGGCAAGAGCAGCAGTGAGTGCGATCGCAAGGGACGCACGGGCAAGATTACTTTGGGTAGGGTGTTGGACTTTCATTGCGACTCCACAGTGATTTCTTAATGGGAGAGCCGCATGGGATCCGCAATTGCATGAGCGGGCCATGCCGGCCAGTGCCCACGCGTTGGGTTTCGCGAAATACCGCTGCCGAAACAGATTAGGTGAGTGTCACGGCAAGCCGATGTGGAAGAGTATCTAAAAATTTATTATATTTGGCAAGTGGATTTTGATGTGTGAAGCATCGAATAACTTCTCCAAGGATATGCATTAAATCGACTAGACCATCATATTCTATAAGATGATCTATAAACATAGACATTTCTCTGTCGCAGATTGTAAGCATTATGTAATTGAGGTGCTGATGCAATTTTTGTGTACAGTGTCGTTTTCGTCTGACTCAAATAAAACGATTTTCATTGGGCGTTAATATGCGTTCTGTATGCTTCGCGAGGTGCTGCGTTGAAAGAAAAAAGTAGTAGGCCCGAAAAGCGTCCCGTAGGACGTCCTCCCAAAGCCAACCCCACCACGTCGACGGAACGCGGTAAGGCATTTAACGACGCCCTGATCGCAGCAGGCGGCCGAGTTTTAAATCGGCTCCGGTTGTCGCCTGAGGCATCGTCAGCGTTGGAGACCTTAACAACGGAGCGTTCTTCGGATGGGAAGGCCATCTCGGATAGGGAGGCCATCGAGCAAGCCTTGATATTTTATGTTGCGCGCAACAACAAATAGGATTAAGCTGTATTTACCGTGATCGTCTTGTCGCGGTTTTTTTAACCGAGCCTTGCTCGAAAGGAGTGTAATCATGAAAAAATGGAAGAATGCCGCTACCTTGGCCGGCCTGATGGTCGTGACCTTGCCGGCACTGGCCGGCTCGGTGGCAGGGACCGAAATCGGCAATAACTTTAACGGGATGAGCACCGTGAATGTCACCGGCGCGAATGGCGGCAACGCCGGCGGCGTCGACAAAAATCGCGAAGAGTTGTCGGTCGCTGTCCTGGACAGTGGCAAGCCCGTGGCCGGCGCGAAATGCACGCTCACCAACGCCAAAGGCGATTGGTCGCTGACAGCGCCTGATACCGTTAAGGTCAAACGCTCGGACACGAATTTGCAAGTCAAATGCGAAGCGCCAGGCTATGACACGCTGGTGCAGACCATCCAAGCTTCGACGACGCAAATTCCCCGACCGCAATTTCGGTTTTCGACCGACTCGGGTGGAGACGGTGGAGACGGTGATGCGATGATCACTGTACCGAACTACCAGTCGCAGATTATGGTTACGCTGGTCAAGCCCGCATCTCAAGCTGCGAATTGAGTGCGTCGCGTGGTGGGAGTTGACTAATATTCGAGCACGCCAGCTAGACCCAATGCCCAACGACATCGGGCATCGGAACGAGGCGTAGTTATCCACTATTTCTGGGGATAAGTTCAGCCAACGCAATTTGCTTTAACGAAGTATCGACGCGGTGCGCATGTGCCGCCCACCGTCGCCACTCACGAAGGGCCATGGCCCAAACGCCGGTATATGCCGCTTGGCTTGCACGCCCGCAAGCCGCTTGATTTCGCCTCATTCCCCGATTGCGAAAACTCGCCTGAGGTCTCATATGACCACCCATTCCTCCAATCTTATTGATCTACGTTCGCGCCTGGTCGAGCGAAATTGCCCGCCCCTCAGTATGGCAATATGTGCCGATCTAAGTCGCGTCCGCGTTCTACGCGCTAGCGGATTGATGCGCGAGATCGAGCTGTTGTCCAACCCACTTTGCGATAGTGAGTGCACGGCGCATGAAACATCCTGGGTCAGCGTAACGAGCCTCAAGCAGTGTTCACCGCTTGATGACTTGGCGATTCTCGATGCTCGCGAGTGGAATTTCATCCGCTACCTCTTTAGAAACAGTGATCGCGAAGCTGCCGCGCGCTTGGTGAAAGCGGATAACTGAGGCTGACCCGCAGGTGGACACGATGCAGCGAACGCGTTACTTAGTTACATTGTGTTCACGGCCCTCTTGCATTTTTTTTTGCGCTCACTATACTCGTAACTGTTTCGCCCGTTGGTGCTCAACCAACGCCTTTAGCAGTTGTTTCAATACGCGGTTTGGCTCCTTCCGTTCTGGATGGCCGCGGGTCTCACGACTTGGAGTGTCTTCTTGCCCACTGGGGAATTACTATTCCCCTACACGGGCGATGGTGGTTCCCCTATTTCTTTTTAGGATACTGCCATGCAAAACCAAGCTAACACCAATCAAGCCTCCGCAAACCAATACTTCGATCTGCATACGACTGGCATCGGTTACCTGTCGCGCGTTCGCACAGTTGACCTGAAGGCAAAAGGGCGCAACAAGGCCCAGTCGTTCCTCGCATGCTCGATCGCCGCGTTTTTCGGCGAATCGAACAACGTCAACTACACGTATTACGACGTGAAAGTTGTCGGCGAGAAAGCAATCGAAGTCGTTAACGACCTGATGGAAGCTGCCAACGATAAAGACCGCAAGGTCATCATCGTATTTACGCTGGGCGACACCTACGTCGATACGTTCACCTATACCAAGGGTGACAACATCGGCAAGGTGGGGTTCCAGACTAAAGGCCGTCTCCTGAAGATCCGGATGGCGAAGGTCGACGGACAAGTCGTGTACAAGGAAGAGCTCGAACCGGCTGAATCGTCGGATGACAGCGATGACCGTACAGGCACTGAAGGCTAATGTCTCCCAGAACATCCCGCTCACGCGGGTGTTCTCTCAAGTGTCTAAGTTTTCTTGGATGCTTCAGAGAACATGGCATAATTGAGGGGTTCGATCGTTTGCGTGTTCGATTTGAAAACACGAGCCCATTACCCGGTTCGGCTGCTGAAAGGCTGGGAGCATTATGCAGTTTCTTTCGACCTCGCCCCCAGGGTGCGCTTACAGGCAATCTCTCCCCTGAGGAACCGAGCTGCTCGTCGCTGTCCGAACGACAGCGATCCCTATTCGTTATCCACGCCCTCACCCTGACGGCGTCTCGCTAGAGTGGCTTACCCGAGTTGAGGTCTACTCCTCACTTCAGGTAAGCCAGATCACTCTGGCCACACTTCTGCTTTACCCCCCACTCCCGGGCCTACGGTGGCCCAAATCGCCGAGCCGTTCGCGCATGCGCGCAATAGCCCCTGATCCAGCTCGTCTCGATCAGGGGATTTTCGTGAGCAATGTTAATGCTGACGCAAATCCCCTTTCACGCTGACTGACGTTTTCAGTTCACCGGTCTCTCGCGAGATGGCTTTTTCAGACGCCCGGTACCGGACGCCCGAGAAAGCCTGGCCACCGGCCAGCAAGCAGTATCCGTTGACTGCCGGCAGCAGTCCGAACGCCACGCGTTAAGTGGCGTCTTTTGCGGTTTGGTTCCAGCGCATTCTGCGCGGCCGCAGCTCTCACGAGCTCTGGAATTTACTTTCACCCTATGCGGGATCTCAGATCCCCATGGGGGATCTCGCCCGCTTGCCTGGAGATTCTTATGACCAAGCAGCACGTATCCGAATCCGTCGCACCCGGTGCGTCATCTGATTTGACCGAAATATTTGGTCCACCCATTCATGTCGTCACCCGTCAACAATTGATCGACGACGGCCACTTGATCGATGTGAGCAGCGTCGGCCGAGAGGCAGGCATTCGCGTCAATGTTGCAGTCACCCGCGAAGTGTGGGCCGATTGCGTAGAGTGGAACGCCGAAGACTCACTGCGTCAAACTCACCAGGACCAGGACGGTCGTCTTTGGGACGTCCTTTGGATGGCAAAGGATTGCGCGGTTCGCAATGCTCGATCGCAATCGGCAATTTTTATTGTATTCCGTGTGCCGCGTGGCGGCACCGGATACAAAGCGGTCGCCAAAGAGCTCAAGCTCGTCCTGAGCCATGACGATGAAGGCAAACCCTGCTTTACCATTCTGGAACCCGACCAGGATTGATCTAGGCATCTTGTAGTGCATCGAGAGCGCCCTCGTGGCGCTCCGTCTTCTCGAAGTGGCATTGACCACACAACCCGGCATAAACCGGGTTTCACTTTTCCCAGCGGGGAGCACTCTCCGATCGGGAGACGTGTCCCCGCATTTTTGGAGATTCAAGAATGCAATTTTTCCGCAACCTGACGGCTTCCGTAAAACGCGCGAACAATCTCGGGCGCTTGCCATTTCTCTCGGCTTTTCAGCACCAACGGCCGAAATTCGTCGCAACAGTCGAAATTGACTACGTCCAGCGCGTAACGATCGGCCTGGAAGCATCGACGGTCGAACATGCGCAGCAGTTGCTCAAGCGAACGTCTGATGCTGGCACATTGTTCAACGACACGTCGACCATGCCGATACTGATGCATGCGTTCGAGCCGGTACGTGCCGATTCGCCCTTGCAACTGGTGTCGTTGGAGGAAGTCGACGAGCTGCCGCCGGCGGATCAATCCGTCAGCATGATGAAGTGCTTTGGTGCCTCCTACGCCCTTTTGTCGTTCGCCCGCATGATTGATGCCCTATGCGAGGAAGCCATCGATCCAGAGGAGCGGCATATCGCCATGGTCGGTATTGACGTCCCGATGGAAGAGTTAACCCAGTTACGCAGCTTATTGCGTACTTTAGACGGCTGCTAACCAGCCGTGCGGCCCGGGCATTCCCGGGCTGCATCCAAATCCGAAGGGCTGCACATGCAGCCCTTCGTCGTTCTGGGGGTACAGATTTTCTGCGATCGCCATTGCCGCCGGCGACGCCATGACCTAAGATAGTTGGGTACGTGCTGACTGACATTTTCAGTCCGACTATCCGGCGTTACCGGGTGCCCTTAGCGGTTTGGTTCCTGCACACCTGTGTGCGGCCGCAGCTCTTCTGAGTTTTGGAATACTTTCATCTTTCCTTCGCGGGGACCATCCCCGCAAGGGTCGGTCTCCGCTTTCTTTTTGGAGATCGATATGTTCAAAATCCTGTCCTTCGTTTCCCGCTTTGACCTGCGTTTCGTCTGTCTTGCTCCGGCATTGATTGGCTTGCTGACGGTCTTCTTTGGCTGTGCCTATGAGGCATCCGCACAACTTAACCTGCTTGTATTGCAAGGCGCCGACGCACTCGACGCATACCAAGCACACGTTGCATCGGCACAACTCTCCGTGTTTGGGGTGATTTGGGCCGGAATAACAAACTCATCGATCTCGATGAGCGGTGCCATCCAAGGGTGCGGTTTTGCGCTTGTATTCTGCGTCACACCGTTCTGCTTATTTTTCTCGCTGGTCGCACGGCTACTGGTTCGATTCAATCGTTTCCCGGTGTCCGATCAACTGGCTTAAACACATTTCATTACCTTGCCTTTGTGGGGATCGCACCCGTAAGGGTAGGTCTCCATCTTTTCCTTGGAGATCGTTATGCAATCACGCCCGATAGCACGTCCTGCCTCAACCGCCGATTCCGAAGCAAAAAATATTGGCGATTTTTCCGATGTCAATGCCTTCGATCGCAACATTTGGCTCGGGCTGTATCAAGACATAGACAAACCAGCCGCCGCGCAAGCGGTTCTGGAAATGTCGGAGAAATTGTCGATCCTGGTCAAGCTGTATCCAGCACTCATCGTGAGGGCACGCCAAACGCTGATTCACCATGAACTAGCACAAGCTCGTCGGGTAGCCCGGCGTACCGCCGTGCTCCGGATCTTTGGGAACTTGTCGCAGAGAATTCTTCGTTCGTGCAAAGCAGCCTCACCAGTATCGCAATTGCCAAAGAAAGCCCCAGTGTTTCTAAAGCAGCCGCGATAATTTTTCGTTAAATCAATGCCCAAAGGGACTCGCGCCCTTTGGGGCGCTTCCTTGGCACTATCAGGGGTTCGATATGTCAACGCAGCGTGATCTTGCTGATCCACTGAAATATTCAATCTATTTCGTCACCGTCAAGCTGAACCAGGTCATTCACACGATCCCGCTCGGGTTCACGAGTGAGATTTATTTACATGCGTATGCCGCCTCAGACGTCGACGCCATCGCGTGTTGTCGGACATGGGCAACACGGCAAAATTTCGACGTGGCCCGTCTTAAAGCGGTGCCGGCATTTGAGCAGACGATCGCCAACTACACGTTTCCCGACCAAATTATCAATTTGCCGGACACGATCCTTGCCGCGGAGCTCGCTAGGAAAGGGATTCCGCATGACCGGGTACCAGCAAGTCGACCCGGCTAGGGGACTTGGCAATATTTTCCAATTGGTCTAACGACCTGCCTTAATTTTTCCACCCTACTGGGGAGTTCCCTCCCCGATCTCGGGGTGCGTGCTCTCCAACTTTATCGTCAAACCCACCTAAGCGGAGAGCATCATCATGACCAAGAAAATCGTTTGTACCCCCGAGCAAAAGCGCGTCGTTGACTCGAATGCGCGCATTTTAGCCGTCGATGCATTTGCCGGCACGGGTAAAACCTCCACGTTGGAGGCCTTTGCACTGGCTCGGCCGACAGCAAAAATTCTCTATATCGCCTTCAATCGCTCGGTAGCAACGAGCGCAAAGGAGCGCTTCCCCAGCAACGTCGAGTGCCGTACGACGCATTCGCTTGCTTATGGTGCCGTCGGCCGGAAGTATGGTGACAAGCTGGGCTATGCCTCGCCTCACGATCTCAGTCTGCGCATGAATTGCAACGCGCGCCGTGCGAAATCGGCGCTCGATGCCATTTCTTCGTGGCTGTCGTCCGTAGATGCGGAAATTGACGCAATTCACGTCGAAGACCAAGATGAGGACCCTGCGAACCGGGCCATCATCGTTGACCTGGCTCGTACCGTCTGGGCCGACATGATCAATGTCAGCTCTCCGATCAAGATGCCGCATGACGGGTATCTTAAGCTGTGGGCGATGTCGCGGCCGAAGCTCCGCTACGACTACATCCTACTCGACGAAGCGCAGGACACGAATCCTCTCACCCTGGAGCTCGTTCTAGCACAGCGATCACATACCAGGCTTGTTCTGGTCGGTGACCGCCATCAAGGCATCTATGGCTTTCGTAAAGCTGTCAATGCCATGGAGACCGTGCCGGCGGATGAGCGCGTGGCCATCACGCAATCGTTTCGTTTTGCTGCGGGCATTGCGGATGTGGCCACAAGCATCCTCAATTCCTTCAAAAACGAATCTAACGCCGTTACTGGGCGTGCTGATATCGAAGCGAGCTGGGTAGTTGATCGCCGGCGTCCTTATACGGTGATTTCGCGCACCAACGCAGCGCTGTTCGGCGAATTGGCTGGACTGGTCACGCGTTCAAGGCCTGTAAAGGGCATCCACTACATTGGAGGTTTCGACGGTTACTTCTTCGGAAGAGTCCTAGACGCTTACTATTTGTGGTCGGACGAGCGTGCGTCCATCCGTGAAGAGTCCATCCTTCGATTTGGCGATTTCGCATCGTATGCGCAGTATGGCGAAGAGGCAGACGACTTCGAGGTTAAGGCTCTGGTCAAAGTCGTTGAGCAATACCGGTCGAGAGTGCCGAGCATCTATAACGCGCTTAAAGCCGCAGAAGTGGTAGAAAACCGTGCCGAGGTTTGCGTTACGACGGCACACAAGTCGAAAGGATTGGAGTGGGAGCAAGTTGTGCTCACGAACGATTTTATCGACCTACCGCCGGAAGACGACGATTTTGACGTTGAGGAAATAAACCTGCTGTACGTGGCAATCACACGGGCGATTCGAGCAATCGAACTACCCGAAAGCACGTCAGCCTGGCTCAAACTTGACGACGATGAGCAGGAGCCTGTCGCTCCGGAGGATGAATCTCCGGTTAGGGACGCGGCTTCAGTGAATCGGACTTCGGCTGCGGTGCCGCGGATGCAATCGGTACCGGTTATTTCAACTGGCCATTTGTCGTTGAAGACCAATGAAATCCTAAAACGCGATAGTCACGCCGTCCCGTGGTGTCATTGCGCCGGATATCAATATGGTTACTGGTTGTCCGTGCCCTCAGATCACGATGAAGTCTCGGCGGACGCCCCGTCGGCTCCTGACGATCTGATCGACGTGCTGGAGTGGGCCCGGCAATCTGGTTTTGAGTGGGTCCGCTTGGACGCTCTGGGTGACCAGGTCGACGTCTTGCCGTTTTACGGTTAATGGGCGGAAGTTGCCGCCGGCAGTTTTATTTGCCGGTGGCAACCACGCTGCATTTTTGGGAGTCACATGGCCGATCGGAGAAATTCTCTGGTCGGCTTTTTTCATGGGACTTGTCGCAGTCGATCAAAGACCAGGTTTTTCAATTGCAATACCGTCGAACGTTTCGACAACCTTAGCGGCGCTCCCTATGTCGTCACCGAGCAATTTCCCCGAGTTGTCAAAAAACTGAACCTCCGTATAAATGGTCAGCGAGACGAGCTTATCCCCGCTTTTGCTGTGCCAGATCGCGTCGACGTAATACGGTCCGATCCGCGTGCCGCCCAAGGCAGGTGCCATTGAATCGCCGATTCTGGTACCCATCGCCGTATCGTTTGTCACCGTGAACTCTTCTTTAACCAGTGACGACAACAGAGGGTTCGCGTTGATAATCGGTAACAGGTCCTGCTTATACGAAACCGAGCCCGTGCCTGGCGGATGCGCGAAGGCGAGCGGCATGACGACCGCGCACAGCAATGCAACAAGAATATTCTTCATACAATCATTCTCCAAGATACTTTACTTTTGCATTGGCCATGTCGTTTCCCGCCGCTTGCCAGCGGGCCTTGGCTTCATTGCCAAGGCCTGAAAAGTGGTCAATATGGTAGCCGTGGATACCGCCGCCCGTATCATCGGCAAATCGGTTACCGACGACTCGGTGCCCGTCTTGCGACTCGATATAGACCTGTGCGCGCCCGTGGATCACGCGTGGATCCACGGCAATGGAATGATCCTGTTGGATCGTTGCGAATCGACCGCCAGCAGTGGGTTGGTAAGAAAACTGAGCCGTCGCCGGCGTGTTGAGGCGATCAGGCGCATCTGTCTGCGTGTGATGCCAGCCTCCGCCGCCACCCTCAAAATGGACGTATTGGTTATCCGTGGTCTGCCCGGTCCCCTGCATCGGAACGCCGCTGGCACCGTACAAGAACCCGTCGCGGTGCGGTTCGTTTAAGCCGGCGGCCGTCGACGTATGCGCGGCAGAGAAATCGCTTTCCTGAGCGATGATGTAGTGCGTGATCTTGAAGCCACTCTCGTACCGCAAAATTGATATTCACCAGCTCTAAGGGGACCCACATGAACAAACGAACAAACAAAACGGCCTACACTCTACCGGATCATAAGTCACTTGACTACACGCTCGATCGCATCGGGCAGTTAGAAGGTCGGGGGTTGGAGCTGGACCGCGCGCGGAATGCGACCGTCGAAATGCTCCCCAAGTCGTTGTAGGCAAGGTTGCGTTTGGTCCTCCACTCTAACCAGCGCTAGATTAGTCAAAAAAACACAGCCATCGTGACAGAAATATTAAACCTCGATTTCACCCGAGGCATGTCAAATTTTTTTTGACGTTTTCTACCCGAACACGAAAGTTGATAAACTATGTATTCAGGTGGCCCCACGGAGTATCCCTATAGGAAATCGCGAGTTAGCGGAATATATTGATGCCAAGCGTGAATGCAGACGGGCAGCCCCTGCCCCCTATCGATGTCAGTTTGCCAGCACTTGGAGCACCTGCGGTCGAGCGGGGACTTTGGATTGCCATCACCCTTGTGGTGCTCGGTCTGCTCGCCGCCGCTGGGTTTGCATATCGCGCCGTCGACCGATACGAGACCGAGCAGGCCCAAATCCGCTTCACCAAAGCAGCAATGGAACGCCTCGATGCCGTGCGGGGTGAATTGACCCTCGCAGTCGCCATATTGCGAACACTTGGCGATTTCCATGCAGCCTCCGACGGCGTCACGCCGGATCGCTTTAGCCTAGTGGCCGGCAATGCCATCCAACGCTATCCCTGGATCAAGGCGCTGGAATGGGTCCCTGTTGTCGCCGACGATCAGCGGGACGCTTTCCTCACCCAGATGCGGCGCTACGATCCCGCTTTTGCCATTGTCGAAGGCGGCGCCAGGAAACCAGCGCGCCGTCGGCCGCTGGTGTTCCCGGTCAGCTATGTCGTTCCACTCGCAGGAAACGAAACCGCCCTCGGACTCAATCTCGGATTCGAGCCCGTCCGCCGCGCCGCACTCGATTCAGCCATGCGACGCAAGGACATTGCAGTGACCGATCCGATCCATCTGGTCCAAGGAGGTCCCGATCGCTCCGGGGTGTTGGTTTTTCTCCCGCTTTCCCTACCGGATACCCTCGTCGATAACGACGGCGGCATTCTCGGCAAGACCGGTTTCATCCTTGCCGTGTTCCGCCTCGATGTCTTGATCGCCACGGCGACGGCGCATCTGCAGACGGCGCCGATAACGGTGACGATCGAGGACATAACGAGTACCGGGAATATTCCGGCACCCCGGTCGCAGCACAGCGCCGGCTCATTCGAAGCGGAAGAGATCGTACCCATGGCGGATCGGCTCTGGAGGCTACGCGCAGATGCTGTATCCACCGACCACCTGCAATCTAAGTCCTGGGCAGCGCCTGTGGTCCTGGCCTTCGGTCTGAGCGTATCGTTCCTGATCTGTGCGTTTTTGGTTTATCTCGTACGCAGCCGTTCCAAAATTCGCTGGTTAGCGGCTCAATTCCAACACAGCGCCACCCACGACGCGCTGACGGGGGTCGCCAATCGCCGCTTGCTGAACCACAGGGCCGGTATTGAACTGGCCCAAGTGCGTCGCTTTGCCAGACCGTTCAGTCTGCTTCTGCTGGATATTGACCATTTCAAATCGATCAACGACCGCCACGGCCACGATGCCGGCGATCAGGCGCTATGCGCCTTCGCAACCATGCTTCAAGGCACCATTCGGGAAACGGATCTGCTGGCCCGGATTGGTGGAGAGGAATTCACCATCTTGCTGCCGGGCATGGATCAGCCGCAAGCGATGATCATGGCGGAACGATTGCGAGCCGCGATTGCCGCCATCGAGATCAATCTAAGCACAGCGCGGCTCAGCATGACCGTCAGCATCGGCCTCGCCTGTCGGACGGCTGGACGCGACACGCTCGATGCGCTCCTTAGCGCAGCAGATCAAGCGCTCTACCGCGCCAAGAAGGAAGGCCGCAACCGCACCATTGCTTCGCCGCAACAGGAAGATGAGCACACCGCTCCGCATCCACAAACCCTATGTAACGCATCCTAATGAAATTTCCGATTCAAACGCGCTACAAGGGGGCGCCATGGCAAAAGACCTCGTTTGCGCACTTTGACAGCCTGCTCGGGCGCAATAAGGACAACGGCGCGCGTACCCTCTTTCGATCTGCGCGCTCGATTCGCGTACCGGTCCAGTAAGCCTCCTGGCAACGGAGGTTCGCCGACATCGGTGTGAATTGGCAAGGGCAGGCCAGATACACTACATTCGGTGCTGGGTCTGCAGTTGCAAGTCCTGCCGCTTCGCGCGGTGTGGAGGGGCGGCCGGGGTTCATAAATATGTACAGCTTCACATATTAACGATTATGCACAGCAGCAGATTATGCGAAGTGACGGCCGACCATCGAGATGTGCCTCGGTACCGTTAAGCAGCTTCACGGCGTCTATTACTTGCTGTGCACGGATGCCCCGTCGGCTCCTAACGATCTGATCGACGTGCTGGAGTGGGCTCGGCAATCTGGTTTTGAGTGGGTCCGTTTGGACACTCAGGGTGACCAGGTCGACGTCTTGCCGTTTTATGGTTAATGGGCGGAAGTTGCCACCGATAATGTTATTTGCCGGTGGTAACCACGCTGCATTTTTGGGAGTCACATGGCCGATCGGAGGAATTCTCTGATCGGCTTTTTTCATGGCATTTGTCGCAGTCGATCAAAGAAAAGGTGATTGGAGGGGTAAATCCACGCGTTACAGATCGGCAAAGTGAGGCAGCAGATCTTGGTCCACCAAGCGCATTTCAATTGCGTTCGCTACCCTCACATGCTCGGGGTTGTTCGCATCAAACGGTTCGTCGATCACACTTAAAATAAGGGTGCCGCGTTGTTTCTTTCCGTCCATCACCGGAATCAGTTGACGTGCCTCGGGAATTTCTTTGAACGACAAGACTTGGGGAAGGCACAGTATCCATCCGGCACCAGGCCGTTTGGGAAACACTTTTTGAGATCCATATTTGTACGGCCGCACTTCGATCGAGCGGGCCGACCAGATTTCCAGCAGCCCCATCAGCAGCGGCACCACCAGCGCTTGGTCCGCCAGTGTGGGAACTCGCTTTGACTGAAGGGAAAATACGGAAAGCGGGCTACCAGCCACGACGGATAGCGATGTGTCGAAACCGGCGGCGCCCGTTCCCTCCCGTCCATTCCATACGCCGAACATTCTTAATCCCGGCGATTGCTTGTCTTGCTGTTCCGCAGCAAGAATGGCGACTGCGGCGCGCGTCGGACCATCGTCATTGAACGCCTTGTTGGCAACGGATTGCTCCGGCGTGTCCGCTGGCGGATACCAATCGTCGACGGGCAGACCCAAGGGGGCGAGCAACGTTGCGACTTTCCACAGGTCGCTGAGTTGCTCGACTTCAGTCGGCAAGCGGTCTTTTAAGCGAAACGTCAGTGTGATATTCATGGTTGGTGCAGGGGCGTGACGGTCGGCACGCCTGACGTGAAGTCAGTGCATCAAAGCTCGGTGTAGCGCGGCAACAGATCTTGATTCGCCAGCCGTACCTCAATTGCATTCGCAGCCTCAATATGCGCCGGGTTTTTGACGTCGAACACACCCTCCGTGATACTCACAATAAGCGTTCCCATCTGCTTCTTACCTTCCGGGCCCACGATTCGTATCAAAGCGCCCGCTTCCGGCACGTCGCTAACGGTCAAAGTATGTGGCAGGTAAAGCATCCAACTGGCACCCGGTCGATAGTCAAAGACCTGTTTCGAGACGTATTTTCGAGGACCAAACGTGATGTACGCGGGATCGTGCAAAGCGACTAGGCGCGTCACCAATTCGGCGATCGACGCCGCTTCGCCCAGCCGTGACGACGCGGCGTCGACTTCTCCCAGCGACAGTTCCAGTTCATTGGCAATAATCCCCGTGTCGATCGTGACGGACAATGCTGCGCCCTGTTGTTTCGCCGTTTCCCCGTTCCAAATGGCGATCGTTTTGGGGTCACCCACCTTCATTCTATAGCGCTCGCTCAAGACAGCGACTGCGGCCGTGGTTGGTCCGCCCCCACCAAAAACGCGGTACAGCCCGGCCTCTTCAACGGTATCGCCCTTGAGAAACCATGCGTCCAGCGTTGGATCTTTAGCCGCCAGCCATTCAATGACCGGGCGAAGCCGTTCCAGGTGCAGCGGAAAGTGCGCCTTCGGTACATCCGCGCGATCGCGGTATTGCGTGACTAGATGCATAGCGATTTTTTCATGGTTGATAGACGGACGACACGCCGGCCCGGCTCAAGACGGGAATCATGTGCTCCCACGCCAACGGTGTTTGAAAATACCACATCAACTTGGCCGGTGGGTTTGCTTTCACGAGTGCCGCCTGTTTGTTGATCTGGTCTTTCATGGTGTCGAACCCCTGAAAGAAAAATTTAGGTTCTCCGTCGTCGTCCATGAATTGGTCGTAATTCCCTTTAGCCTCTTGGAGCAAACATTCCGCCGATTTAAACCCATCAAAATCGGTGTCCAGCCAGCTCCACTCCATGCTCCATAAACTATTGGCCGTGTCGTACGGAAAGCCCGTGATCTTGCCCTGGTACGCGCGCGGCTCGGGTTTCATGCTGTGGTTTCGGCGCACCTGAGCGCCCCCATCCGGCGGGCACTTTTTGCACGGCTCGTCGGTTTTCGGGATCGCTCGGACGGCGGGCTGAGCCTTGCTTTGATCTTTCGTCGTGTCGCCCGAGGCGGAGAGCACACCGGCCGTCGCTGCGCCGCCCGCGACGGCGGTAGCGGCTCCGGACAACCACGTCCCAGCCGCTTCCAGCAGAGGAAGTACAAAGGGGACGGCCATTATTTCGCGTCCTGGGGTGGTTGCTGATCTCGCAGGTTTTTCTTTGTCACCGCCATTAGGTCGTCGAAACGATCCTCCACCGGTCGCCCCGGTTTGCGCAACCAAGACGCGATCGGCTTCACACGATAGAACCCCGGAATCTCGGCCTCCATCTGCAAGAACTCCCCCAGTTCCTTGTCCTGCTGGAAACCTAGGGTTTTGGCTTCCTTGTACGCGGCAACCAACCGGTCTAGCAGCGTTGGGTCATTCGCCAGCTTCGGATTGTCCAACACGATGTCATCGCGGATCGTGGCGACAAAGTTGCGCTCGTCACTCGCGCACAGCGCCGCCCACTGGGCATCAGTTAACTCAAGCATAGTAGTTACACATGGATAGAGATATGAAAACGTTTTCCGTCGAGTTGAGCGTGCCATTCGTCCGCATCGCTGAAATAGTCCCGGCGGGTAGGGAGGTCCAACGTTTTGAACAATGTAACGAGCACGCGCGGGTCCCAAAAGCGAATCAAGGCAATCTTGCCGTCGGGCAACCGGCCGTTGAGTCGTTGCTGTAACGCCAGTGCCAAGGTTTCGAGCGGTGATCGAGAAAACAACCACACAACGCTGGGTGCCGTTAGCTCAAGGGTTGAAATCGTTGAAATGTTGTCGGGCGCCTCTTGGGCGAGGTCGATGAGCCATGGCCCAGCGTAGGCCAGTCCCTGGTCTTCCGTCCCTTGAAACAAGGCCCTGCGGGCGTCGGACGGCTGCAGGGGCAAGCCGGCGCTTTTGGTGTATTGCACGCCGTCGACTAAAGCGTAAGCACGGAGATACGGGGTTTCGCGTTGCAAGACCTTGAAGCGCTCGGCAATCGATGTGGGGATCATTCGCGCACGACCGTTGAAGCGCCCGAATCAGAGGCATCCTTGAGACATTCGAGGCAAATCGTCGGGGCGGTTGTGGCCACTGCGGCGGTCGCCGCCGCTGCGTCGGCAGCGCTGGGCGGTCCACTCGACCCGTCGCCGGCCGGGCCAGGCGGTACGTTTCCCGCGGAAATGTACTGGTTGGAGATAAGTGTGGCGCCGCACGAGGTTTTGTCGCCGTGAAAAGCGGCGGAGATGCCTCCAAACGTGATGCTCGGATTTTTGCTGGTGGTGATCGCAAAGGTGCCACCGCATTTGCGGCACGACACCTGATCGCCAATGCGTGCCACAGCTTTACCGCCGACCAGCGAGATGGGCGAGCATGGTCCGACCGTGCCGCCGTGGCTCGTGCCGTCGCCTTCGGTGATAAACGCAAACATGACTATCTCAACAAAATGCTGGGCCAGTGAGTCTAACGGAACGACCTTGCAAAGGGCTTGCAAAAGGTTAAATTGCTAAAGGATAGGACTCATCCGGTTGTCCACGGCCGCGCCGCTACGGTTAAATCGCGCCGGCGTTCGCCTACAAAACGCATAGGGGGCCACATGCTCGTGCTCAATCGAGGATGCCGTTGTGCCTCCCCCAATATCGCCGGCACAATGACTGTGGTCTACGTCACGCTGCCATTGGTCGATTGCAGTCATCGCACCGTATGTTGAGTTTGGGTTTGCCCCACACGGCGGCACGGCATCCCGGGCAGGTATATTTCTCTCGCAGGCTGCGATTTTTATCCTCGCGCTCAGCGATCGGCATACCCGGCACCTCCGCGATCGGAATCGCATAGGCCAGATCCATGATGTCATGGGGTTGATGGTCGGGTTGCGCCGGCAGCTCACTGCCGTCCGATTCGACCTGGTCGACTTCCACGTTGTTGGCCACCGCAGCGGCCGCCGGCGCTGCATTGGCCAACGCGATATTGTGAAGAAAGCGGTGTGGCGCCATTCGCACCGGATAACGGTCGAACCAGCTAATCGAAAAACCGCTCGTCAAAAGTTCGCGCGTAGCGACCTCGAACCGCCCTCCTTTGATCATGTAGTCGCCCATCTTCTGGCCCGTACGCTTGCCGCCAGGCATACCGGTATCGGACGCCATCAAGCCTATCGACTCCATTTTGTCGGCGAACTGGCGATCGTGATAGCTGCGTCGTGTGGGCTTACCGAAGCGTTCTTGCCACTGGTGCACGAGCTCGTGAACGATGGTCTGGAGGATCTCGAGCAACGGGATCGAGGCAAAGAATTCGGGGTTGAGTGCGAGCTCGTCGATGTATTCACGGCCGTCTTTCGACACGAACCGGTTGTGCGACATATAGCCGAAGGTATTTTTGACGCGCTGGAATGTAATCAGGCATGCCGGCAACTGGCCGTCGAACAAGTGTGTGTTGTACCAGTCGGCCGCCATCTGCAGCTCGTCATATGCCGTTTCGGTGGGGCGTTGAGTCTGTGTCATGGTCGACGCGCTACGAGTGTTTTGTTTTTGTATTGTGCAATACAAATCAACTGGTGACCAGCTCGGCCGGTGACAAAGTCATCCGTTTCTGAGCTGCCTACGCGGCAGCACACCCTGGGTAACTATCGGGTTGTTCCTTGTGGGTTTTCTGGGCTGCCTACGCGGCAGCACACCAAACCCTGTTGCAGTTCGTCACATCAACGATTTTCTGAGCTGCCTACGCGGCAGCACACTGCGCAACGGCATGCAAGTTCAGGTTTCACAGTTTCTGAGCTGCCTACGCGGCAGCACACATGGAATGACTTCGCAAATTTCCTCGCTGACATTTTCTGAGCTGCCTACGCGGCAGCACACGTGTCCGCGAGCACCTTCGCCTCACTAGTCCATTTCTGAGCTGCCTACGCGGCAGCACACGATATTTTTCAGGCAACGGCCCCGGTGCATCATTTCTGAGCTGCCTACGCGGCAGCACACCGAGCACGTTGTTCCAACGTTCGCCGGCTGGCTTTCTGAGCTGCCTACGCGGCAGCACACGTGTCCGCCGGCATCTTCTCTATGCACACATATTTCTGAGCTGCCTACGCGGCAGCACACGTGTTCCGCTTCGTCCGCCGACAGTCGATATATTTCTGATCTGCCTACGCGGCAGCACACAACGCACGTCATAGAGCGGCGGTAGCGGCGCATTTCTGAGCTGCCTACGCGGCAGCACACGCGGGAAAGCCTTAGTCGACAATATTCCGCAATTTCTGAGCTGCCTACGCGGCAGCACACCGCTTTGTATTGCGGTGAGTTGTATCGTGTATTTTCTGAGCTGCCTACGCGGCAGCACACTCGCGATAGGCTGGCCGCAGCGCCCCGTGTAATTTCTGAGCTGCCTACGCGGCAGCACACACGTTGCTATGTGCGGATGTGGTGATTGTCATTTTCTGAGCTGCCTACGCGGCAGCACACACATTCTTGCGTGCCGTCGTCATCGCGGTATTTTTCTGAGCTGCCTACGCGGCAGCACACGCTTACGACGAAGAACATGACCGACTTGTCAGTTTCTGAGCTGCCTACGCGGCAGCACACGGCATCCGGCACCTTGTCCGCGAAGTGCCAGTTTTCTGAGCTGCCTACGCGGCAGCACACGGAATCGAAGGCTTAGTCGAGGTGACGTTTATTTTCTGAGCTGCCTACGCGGCAGCACACGTCGCCCGCTCCAGGGAGGTTAAGGCTTTCATTTTCTGAGCTGCCTACGCGGCAGCACACATCTTTAAAAATTTAGCAAGCGCGGGCCGTAATTTCTGAGCTGCCTACGCGGCAGCACACTGGGCGACCAAACTGGTATGCAACCAATTGGCTTTCTGAGCTGCCTACGCGGCAGCACACAAGGGGTCGCGCCGATCGTACAGCGCGTTGATTTTCTGAGCTGCCTACGCGGCAGCACACGTGTGGCAACGCTTCCGCTGGCTGACCCGAATTTTCTGAGCTGCCTACGCGGCAGCACACGTCAGGTGGCCGGTGTTGGCCGTACTTTGACTTTTCTGAGCTGCCTACGCGGCAGCACACTCAGCCCAATCACGATTCAGCCGCACATGGTATTTCTGAGCTGCCTACGCGGCAGCACACGCACGCCCTGCGCAGGATTTCGCATCGCGGCTTTTCTGAGCTGCCTACGCGGCAGCACACCAGGTCCGCGCCGCTCAGGTTCGCGCCGCTCATTTCTGAGCTGCCTACGCGGCAGCACACGGCTTCGAGTACCTTCTCAGCGACGACTGGGTTTTCTGAGCTGCCTACGCGGCAGCACACGGGTTGCTGGCGGGGTTCAACTGCGAGCCGTTTTTCTGAGCTGCCTACGCGGCAGCACACACCGCGACGGGTTGGACGTTGACCGGCAGCATTTTCTGAGCTGCCTACGCGGCAGCACACGTGCTCACGGCGACATGACAATTCCCGCCAATTTTCTGAGCTGCCTACGCGGCAGCACACGTTGGCAATGGGACTTGGCCGCTGGCGTTGATTTTCTGAGCTGCCTACGCGGCAGCACACGTATAGCACCTTCCTGGCGTTGTCGATATCGATTTCTGAGCTGCCTACGCGGCAGCACACTTGGTTTGGCCATCGAGCGGAAAAAATGACGTTTTCTGAGCTGCCTACGCGGCAGCACACAAGCCGACCGATGCAGCGGCGGGATCATTGATTTTCTGAGCTGCCTACGCGGCAGCACACCAGTCACATTGCATCAGTCGCCACCCCCTGCCGTTTCTGAGCTGCCTACGCGGCAGCACACCAAGGTACGGCGTGCCACCCCATGCGCGAATCTTTCTGAGCTGCCTACGCGGCAGCACACGTGGGGCGGTCGAGGTGGCACCTACGCTGCCATTTCTGAGCTGCCTACGCGGCAGCACACATCGTCAATCGTAAGGTAGCTGCCGACGATGTTTTCTGAGCTGCCTACGCGGCAGCACACTTGGTACAGCCGCGCAGCGGAATCTCATCGCCTTTTCTGAGCTGCCTACGCGGCAGCACACGACGGCGACTGCGCGGAGCGCAGCACTCTTGTTTTCTGAGCTGCCTACGCGGCAGCACACGATTGGTGCTGGACCGACGACGAGTGTGAGTGTTTCTGAGCTGCCTACGCGGCAGCACACCCAACGGCATTCCAGCGATTACCAAATCTACTTTTCTGAGCTGCCTACGCGGCAGCACACTCGCCCGTGTTTCCCTGCAAGTGCTTGGGAATTTTCTGAGCTGCCTACGCGGCAGCACACAGCGGCACGGACCTGCGCGGCGCGAACCTGAGTTTCTGAGCTGCCTACGCGGCAGCACACCAAACCTATCACGAATGGGATACGGACTCGCTTTTCTGAGCTGCCTACGCGGCAGCACACTGATCCAGAAGTGCTTGCGGGAGTTCCGGTGGTTTCTGAGCTGCCTACGCGGCAGCACACTACATCGGTGCAACTGTTCGCGCCGGCTATATTTTCTGAGCTGCCTACGCGGCAGCACACCGCATGTCCGAGGGTCAGCTCCTTGCGTGCTGTTTCTGAGCTGCCTACGCGGCAGCACACATCGATTTCACTATCCGTCAGCCCCTTGCTTTTTTCTGAGCTGCCTACGCGGCAGCACACTCAATCTCGGCGAGTGGGTGCATAGACCGGATTTTCTGAGCTGCCTACGCGGCAGCACACTGCCGCGTTACCGGGCGTGCATACATGAACTGTTTCTGAGCTGCCTACGCGGCAGCACACCGGTACCGACCGACGTTATGCCATTGCTGGTCTTTCTGAGCTGCCTACGCGGCAGCACACGGTGCACGCTTCCAGGACCTTAAATACCCCGATTTCTGAGCTGCCTACGCGGCAGCACACCAATTCGGCTTTACGTGCGGCGCGCTCGTCTAGTTTCTGAGCTGCCTACGCGGCAGCACACGTAGCGTGAGAGGGAGCGCGGCGCGGGGAGTGTTTCTGAGCTGCCTACGCGGCAGCACACGAAATCCGTGCGCAGAACGAGCGGGATCAGGAATTTCTGAGCTGCCTACGCGGCAGCACACGCTGATCTCAAGCACGACCGTTTCGCCGAATATTTCTGAGCTGCCTACGCGGCAGCACACAAAGTTCGGCCCGCTGACTGTAGTGGGGCGGGCTTTCTGAGCTGCCTACGCGGCAGCACACTACCGCGCCGACCAGGCAGCGCTCAGCACGTTTTTCTGAGCTGCCTACGCGGCAGCACACATCGTTACTTCGGAGTTGCGATCTGCTTTCATTTTCTGAGCTGCCTACGCGGCAGCACACAAATTCGGCCCGCGTGCCGGCGAAGCTCTGATTTTCTGAGCTGCCTACGCGGCAGCACACACATAATCCGCTGCCGCCAGCGTTTCTTCGAGCTTTCTGAGCTGCCTACGCGGCAGCACACTAGTCCTCCCAAACCTCAACATTCTGATTTTTAAAGAACATCTTCCCCTTAACCCGAATTTCCCCAAATTTCCGGACCAACCCTAACCTTCTGATTTATATAGAAATAAAAGAATGATCAGGAAAAGGGTTAAAACCAAGGGACAGTCGCCCCGTGGCTCAAGCCGTAGCTATTAAACGTTCCTGACACCGCCTCGGCCGACTTTGCCTCTTGGTCAACAAACAGGCAAAACGGTTGCCCCGTACTAGCGCTGCGCAGTTGTACGTAGGGCAAATTGGGGCGGCGCTCGATTCCGTTTGGAATCGCGGCTGCCACCTGCTCAGCGGTCTCGCCTTTTCGTCGCATACGGCGGCGGCGCAGACGTTCGACATTGGTCTTGAATTGACGCCGTTGTACGACACGATGCGTTGCCCCCGCTGGCACCGACATGACCTCAGTCAGCCTCACGTGATCCCTCATGCCTTGCAGCCAGGGTTGCTCCATCAGGTATTGCAGGGGCATTTTACCGCCATGCAAACGCAGCACCCGGCCCAGCGAGCGTGGATGCAGGCTGCACTCCGGAAAGCTGACGCCGATGTCGTCGGCCGCAAGCTGTACCAGCGCTCGATGTAGTTTGGCCACGAGGGCGCCCAGCAGATGTGCATGGCTGAACTCTGGATCAGGCAGCAGCGTGATGTCGATGTAGTGGGTCGTCATAGCCATCAGCTCGCGTCGCCAAACACCCCGCCGCGGATCAGCACGGCCATCACGAAATGCTGCTGATCCACCGGCGGCGTTTTGTCCCTGAGCAACCAGTCGTCGAGCAGGGTGTAGAAGTCCTGCTTCTGCTTGGGCTGGCGGTAGGCCTTGCCTTGCGTGGTGACCGAACCGTAGGGTTCCACCGCAATCGGGCCAAGTTCTTGGGCCTCTTCGTACCACGTATCGATGGTTCGCACGGCATTGCCGATCTTTTGCGAATGGATCGCCGCCACGTCCTGCACGTCATATAGCGTTCTGCTTTTCCCGTCCTTACCCTTATTGAGGATCAATTCCTGTGACGGGAACACTTCCTGTCCGTGCCCGAGACGCACGTAAGCCGTCACCTGCAACAGCACATGCGCATTGCCTGCCAGGCCATCGGCAATCAATCCTCCTAGCGCCTTTACTTGCGGATCGGGTTTGTCCAGAATACGCAAATTCAGTGACAGCGCATCGAAGGTAAAGGGTTGTGTCGGCTCGCCGTTCTGCAGTCGCGCCACTTCTACCTGCACGCTTTCCGCCCCAATGCGGTTGCGCCACAGGAAACGTCCATTGGCCAGATTGGCCGCATAGCGGTTGGCCAGTTCGGTAAAGCCTTGCTGCGTAACATAGTCATTCACCACGCTCTGCAGCCTGGTTCGATACGCAGCGCTGTTGCAGGCCGAAGGTATACCGGTACCGGCCAGCACGCGCAACGTGAACTGTATCTTGAGCGTGTCGGCGTCAGTTGGTAATGTGGTGAAATCCACGGTCTGAAGGTTGGGGTTTTCGATGGCGGCATCCAGCTTGGCCGGATCCTGGTCCTTGGTCTTGAGACGGTTGGAGATCGTGCCACGCACCGATTTTTCGCGAATCTTGATCGGTGTCCAGAGCGATGCGTTAGCGTGATCATCCCAGCAGCCTGCATAAAAAACCGCATCGGACGGATCCAGTTTGCGTTCGAATGCAAGGACGGAAGCAGTGGTCAATTTTTCGGACATAGTAGACATCCTTCAATAAATTAGACGAAGGCAGACGCAGTGACTCGACACGAATCACCCCATCCATGGATCAGACAGACTCAATCAAAATCAGGCATTTCGTCATCAGTCCATGCGGCAGCTGAGTTGTCATGCACGTAACCGCTGCGGCATCGGTACATACCGGTCGTGGCGTCGGTTTCGGGCTGCCACAACAATTCATGCACGTCATCCAGCCGATGTGGACTGATCCATTGACCGAACGAGTAAATCGATTCCACAAAAACACAGGGCGTGGAGGCGTCGCGCGCATTGGCCACGGCGCCGGCTGGTTGCAGTTTCGTCAGGGCAGCATAGCCCACGGGTATCGGCACCGTCCAGCCCGCGCCCTTTTGCCTAGCGGGATCCGCCCAGCGCTGATTTTTGCTGGAACCAGGTGGTACTGCGCCATCTAGTGCCTCCGTCATGGGCTGGTGATTGAATCTCGCCGCATGGAGCCACGCATCGAGCAATGTGGTGTCGGGTCGTTCATCACACAAGGTCCGATGGCGATCCGCCAGCAAGTCGTCGCGCCCGACCAACGCATAGCCCGGCAGCCACTGACGACGCCAGCGGGCAAAGGCCTGGATCTGTTTCTCGTGGTCCTCCAGCAGTACTGCCATCCATGGGCGTGTGCGTCGCCCCGGCATGGGGCGGGCGGGCAGCAGTGTCCCACCAGCAATCCGCATGCGCGCCACAATCTCGCCAACCTGCTCAGCCCATTTAGCCAGTTGCTCGTCACGCCCCCATGCCGGCGCAGAGTCGGCGTCCTGTAACGCCGACAGCCTCACTTGAAACACAACGGTGATGTCCAGATGAATCCGCCCCTCTTCCACGATGGCGGCGGTGCCACCATCCTTGTCTACGGGATTGCGCGTCAACCGAAAAGTCTTGACATAGCCATCCGTCACCTGCTCTTCATGGTGATGACAGATCACCCCCACTTGCTGCAGTTTCAGCGGTATGTCGGCAGCGGCAAGTTGGCGTTGCAATGCCCACATCAGCCCGGTCAATGCGGTGATGGACGGAAAGCCATGCGTGAGGGGACTGGAGATGGCATTGGCGTTTTGCACGCGAAGGTGCGGCAGGACAAGCAACGCTTTAGCTGCGGTCATGGTTGTATGGCTCATGTCCCCTCCCTCAGCGTAGTCAGTTCATCATGCGTCTTGCGGAACGGGATGTATCCCGGTGCATCGAGTTGCGCGCGTATCTGGCGCAATTGCCGTGTCCAGGTGCCGTCCTCGTCCGATAGAACCCGGCGCCATTCGTGGGACTCGGCATATCCGACGTCAGGCAGACTGCCTTGCAATTGCCCATTAAGCCAGTTGCCGAATCGCTCAGCGATCCTGGCCGGCCAGTCCATCCCCAACCAACGGCTGGCAAACGCGCCTTCTTCCGGAAGCTCCGCCCGTAACGGGTCCAACCAGAGTTTTTCTTCCTCGGCTAAATCGTCGAAAGAAACGTCGCGTGTCCAGCCAGCAGGACGATGCAATAGTTCGCCAGCGTAGACGACCAGTTCGTCGACGAGCCTGTCTATCAGGCTACTGACCCGCTCACGGGTATGCGTGTTGGTAGGCGGGTTGCTCAGCAAAAATGCCTGCAATTCACGAATGGCAGAACGCACCGAAGGGCGTCCACCCAAGACCCGGTCGAAGATAGATCTCGCTTTGACTGGAAGGTAATTACGCTGGGCTTGCCAGATGGGAGGCAGCGAAGCCAGCAGGTAATTGTTCCCGCCACGTTCACTATTAAGTTGCGAGATATTCTGGGGTTTCGTGCCGCCCATTTTCTGTACCGCGAGCCCGCGGTATTCGCGATAAACACCGTCGTGCGGCGCCCCTTCACGACGAGCCTGGCGCGCCAGCTTGTTGGCTTCGCCAAAGCGGGCGTCCTGCACCTCCTCGTATACTGCCTGGGCCAGCGAGGTGGCATACAGCGGCGCGAGCAAGTGGTATTGCGCATCGTCATTGGCGTCGTCGCCAACCAGCCAGTACAACTGTTTGGCGTGCACATGTGAACTGGCACCACCTTCTCGTTCGACGGTCAGGCTGACCAACGCATCACGCAGGGACCGGGCTTCGGCAGGGTTCTCGCTGAGCGCCTGCAAGGCGTCCGCATCGTTGGCATGAAGTGCCTGCAATAGGCTACGTCCACCGGCCTCAAGTTTCAGCAGCTTGTACACGTCGAGCGCGGCAGCATTGCCCACCACGTCGGTGGCAAAGCGGTGCCCGAGCGCGTGGCTACCCAGTTCGTCGAGCGTGGGTAAATCGACGGGCGCAATATAGAGATTAGTGCCTCGGGCGTCGGGATGAATGGGTTTGAGCGAATGCGTGACAGCCTGAATCTGTTTGACGCGCCTGGCCGCACTCTCCAGCCACGGACCGCGTTGATATTCGGCAATCAGTTCAGGTCGCTTCGGATCGTCAGGCTGGAGTTTATCGATCCGAGTCTGAAGACGGTCATGCAGGAATGCTTCGACGGCCGCACGAAAACTTGAGCCGTCCGCCACTACAGGTAATTCGGACATCCTGTTATGCCCTCCGCCACGATAGTGGCAATAAATTAGGTTTTCAAGACATGCACCGATACTGCTACGACCACAGTTAGCAGCCGTGGTCGTAGCTTCATTGAAAATGAATTTATGTCCAATCATTGTACCGGACAGGTGGCTCTCCACATCACTCCTTGTTGAACCCCAACATCGAGTGATACATCCACCCCTGTACCGACTCAGGCAAGCTGGCAGTAGCCACCCGTTCCGCACTAACATACAGACTCTGATCCTGCGCATCGGCCCATTGCCGCAGCAGGTCCACCAGATCGACATGGCACCACGGGTTGATGCCCGGGCCGGCCAGATCGCGATCGTGCACCGGCAGCAACAGGTTGCGAATATCCACGTAAAGCGTATCCCCGCGCTTTTGCCTGTCGATGACCCGATGCAGGCGCATCTCGTCCTCATCCTCCGTGGGCAGCAATACGACTTCGTCGCGTCGCCGCGGGTCGTGGCGAAAACGCTGGAACTGGGGCAACACACCGGTCAGCCAGATCCGACAGCTATGACCGGCATCGCAGCTATACCAATGTCGAGTAGCATCACGTGCCACGGGTGTGTAAAACGCGCTAGTCTCGTCGCGCGGCAGCATGGTGTCGCGCATCCGACCATGCTCCAGGTCGATCAGGCTGAACGCGGGCTGCAGCTTGTCCGCCTGCCGGATACGCGGCCGGGCATCAATGGGCCAATCGCTTTTGCCATCGGGCAACGTCAGCAGATCGGTCAGACGATGCGAACGTAAATGAAAGTAAACCGACGAATCCCGCCGCTCTGACTTTTCCCGGCTCGAAGATTCAGGCACCCGACTCATTTCAAACCCTGGCATACAGAACACGGGCCTGCTGTCGTCATGTCGCTCGAAATATCGCAGGTTCGTATCGAACACCGAGATGTTCGCCCGCGCCACCGGCCCAGGCCGATGACGCCGAACCCGCCCCGCGAGCTGGATCAGCGAACGCATCGAGGAAGGTTCGGCAATCGCCCAGTCTGCGTCCCAATCTCGCCCGACCTCGCAAACCGGCGAGGCCAGCACCACGAACATCTGGTGCTGCTCAGGATGCTCGTCGAGCAGCGCCCGCACCACAGGACGCGACAGTACCGGATCGTCGTCGCTGCGCGTCGACCGACGATCAAACGCAGCGTCGAGCTGCTGCTCAATATTTGAGCGGGCCAGCAGCGGAAATTGCGAGTGATACACGCACAAGTGAACGCGCACGTCGGGCGCTGGCGCGCCCAGCCGGTACATGACTAGAGCGACATCGAACAGCGGGTCGATATTGGCCATGCGAATCAACCCGAAACTTACGTGCTTACCGGTGACGGAATCGACGCTATGGTTCTGCTCATCCTGATGCAACGCCCAGGCACTCAGCAACGCGAGTCGGGCGAATGCTTCGCGACGCTCGTCCTTCGCCGTCGACGCCCATACCTCCGGCAACGACACCACCCCGGCTCGCCGCCGAACTTCAGCACGGGCCAACTGCGCGCAGCGCTTTTGCACGAAGGCCTCGTGTGCACCGGCGAAACTGTCGTCATCTGCGCAGTCGGCATGCGATTGCGCGAACTCGTCCACCCACAGGCACGCCACGCGCGGGGGTTCCGTAGGCCGGTCACCCCGATTGCGCTGATAGTGGCATCGGCCATCCAGATAGGCCAAATACAGGCCCCGCACCAGCGCCGGCGGCAACGTGGCCGACGACAGCAGCACGCGCGCACCGAGTAGTCCCGCCCAGTGGACCAGCCGCGTCAGCGCGGGCAGGTCAGCCATATCGAAATCGTCCGGCTCGTCGAGGACCAGATCGCTAGTCATCAGCCGCAGCATCGGTGCAATCTGGCGTCCGCCGCGCAGGCTTTCGGTGGCGGGTATCAGATGATCAACGGTACAAACCAGCAACGGTGCGGCAATCAGCGAACGCACCTGGGCATCGTCAGTCAAGCGCTGCAGCAGCGGGTGCTGATCGTTGCCTTCGAACAGCACCTGCCCGCTTTCGTCGAGCAACGCCTGGGCAGATTCGGATCCGGTCGCTTCAGCCTGTGCTTCCCAGTATTCGAATAATGCGCGGCTGGCCGTACCACCGACCTTGATGGCTAGCTGATCGCCGTTCAGTCCCAAGTCCTGCTGGAAACTGCGTCCGGTTTGCAGCGTGAGGGTGCGCAGGCCGATCGCAAACGCGCAACGCAGGCCCAGTTGCGGATCCGCCAGCGCATTCATGATGCGGGCATTACCCAGTGTCTTTCCGCAGCCGGTCGATGCCATGTTGACGACGAAAGCGCCCTGCTCGGCGGCGCGTTGTCGCACGCCGGCCGCCAAGTCCGCTGCCTTGTCCTGCCACTGGAAGTGCGCGTTGGTGTTGCGCTTTCTCAGGCCGCGATGGTTCTGCAATGCGGGCAGACTGCGCGCCAACGTAGGCAGCGAGCGCGCCACCAACGATGCATGGGCCTGTACGCCGAGCAGATGTTCGTCGAGCGTCTGGTTGAAAAACGGCCCCGTGCCTGCCAGCTGTAATCGTTCAATGCGCCATTTGCCGAGCGTGTTGGCGTACAGCGGATAATCGGCGTTGCGATAAGGTTTGCGGCGAACTTCGTCCTCGATGCTGGAGTAATGGTGGTCAGCCAGCATCAGGCACAGCCGCGAGACATGCATCACGAACGGATCGTCCAGCGTGGCTAGCTGGCGGGGCAGCTCCAATAGCTTGCGTGCATATCGTGCCGCCTGCCTGCGCCAGGGGACACAAACAACCGGCAGGCCAAACGGAAAATTCCAATGCGCAGCCACGGTGGCACCCGCTGCCGCCTCGCGAGGCTCGTTCCAGTCCGCGCTGATTTTCCGAAGCAAGTCCAGCAGATCATCGCCATTGACACTGTCGATGTGCGCGCCGAACCGACGCCAACGATCTCGCGGTTGCTCGACATCGGTAACCGCACTGCCGTCCTTTTGCAGGACGGGCATACATGGCATCCGATGATGTGTTAGCACCAGCCAGGCCACAGCCTGCGCCAGCGGCGGTAGCGTCGCAAACGGCAAGCGCTTCATGGCCTGCGGTTCGTCCAACCCGTCACGCAACAACCGGCCTCCGCGATGATCGAGCCACTGTGCCTCGAACGCCCGCAGGTCCATCTGCGCATCCGCGCCGGTCGCCAGGCGACCCAGCCAATCAGCGTCGTCCTGCGCATCGCCAACGAACGCCTGGAACAGTCGCACCGATACCCATTCGTGGCGGTAGTGGTTACGCTCCCGCACACCCTGCCCGCGCAATCGCGCCTGAAACGCCTGAGTGGCCTTACCCAGATCATGCAGCAACGCAGCCAACGCGGTCAGGGCTGTCATGGCGGGCAGATGATGCCACGTGCTTTCATCATCGGCGCGCAACACGTCGTTCGCTGTTGTATTGGTCGGCACGGCCCCTTCCGCATTGAACTGACGTGCATCGCCGACGATCCACAGCAACTCACTATGGTCGCGTCCGCGTATCCAATGGCAAGCCACGGCGGTGTTCTTGCGCGCGCTCTGACGCAACAGTTTGCGCACGGCATCGAGTCCAGCCTGGGTGATCGGGGTCTGCCAAGTGCGTTCACCGCGCCGTTCGGCGAACTGATCGAGAATGCGGCGGGTTTCGGTCAGCGCGCGTTTGGTGCATTGCGAGACGAACAGCACATTCATGACCGTGTCTCTGGAGCGCTGACATGGCGTGCCGTGTCGATCGCGATGGCTTTGAGGGTATCGATGATGAAGTCCAGCGACTCGTCGCGCGTCAATGCCTCGATGCATTGACGGCGGAACTGCTGCTCGTCATCTCCGCGCATAGCAGACAGAAAGGCCTGCGGCAGAATAACCGCGTCCTTAACCAGATCGGCAGCGTCGAACACCAAGCCACCACGCCGGGTCTTGCCGTGCAAGACGGCCAGTCCGTGAGGCAGGCCTAGTACCCAAGTGGCCGTGGCACCGAGGCCGTAGGCGAGATAGTTACCGTGATCCAGGAACCGATTGGCGGCATCGGTACCGCTACCGCGCTTGGCGCGCGTGAATTCGCCGTAGTCCACCGCATCCACCGCAAGTTTGAACAGAGCCTTGGTCAGGCGGGCTTCGACGAGTAGAAGCCCCGCCACTTCTGATTGGCCGGCGATTAGCCCGTCAAACTGCTTCACCATTGCCAGCAGGCGCTCGACGTCCACCGTGAAGCCGGCGTCACGCAACGCGCGCGCGCTCCAGGCCTGCTGCAGCCGTCGCAGGCGACAAGTCTGTAACTGTCTGGCGGCGTGCAGGCGAAGCGCGTCGTCAAACCAGAAGCGTACCCACGCCTGCAGATACTCGGTCGGCCGGTATTCGCTTTGCGGCGACATCCAGGCCACTTCGACATCAACCTCGTTGGCACTGAATAGCGGCGTACCCCCGCCCCCACAAAAGCCCACCAGCACGCCCGCCTTGGCCAGTTCACGCATCGCCGCCTGCGTAATGGACGTACCGGTGCCGAGCAGGATGCTGGTGGTGTTGGCAATGGGAATGTTCCAGTACAGGCTTTTCTTGCCGGCGTCGGTCACATATTCGACGCGCCCGCCGTTCACAAGCACCCGGCAGTGTTCAAGGTAGTAGAGGTTGGCACGCTTGGAGTGCAGAATGTTCTTGAGATCTGATGCCCGTATCGATTCCACATGCCCACCGTCGAGTTTCGTACGATCATTACAAGTAAAACAGACTTACCGCCTCCTCTTCCGCATATCATGCGAACGCAAGGCCATTGTTATATGGCTGGTCGAAGTCGGTTGATGGCGCTGATCGCTCCCTACATTATATGTCGATGATTGCCGCTCGGGGCGCTCACGCATGTAAAAGAACGATTACGCCAACGCAACACGAAACATGAGAGTCGACCACGAAAAGCGGATATCCAAAAATATTCAATCACCTAGCCTCCGGGGCGTACCTGTCGTGCCGCGACCAAGGTGAGGGTCGGGATGCGCCGCCAGCTCACTGCCGTCCGATTCGACCTGGTCGACTTCCACGTCGTTGGCCACCGCAGCGGCCGCCGGCGCTGCATTGGCCAACGCGATATTGTGAAATCAACTTATGCAAGCACACCACGTGGATCGGAGTGGTGGTAGCGCATCAATCAGCGAGCCTTTCCCTTCTTTCGCAGGCTCCGCAGAAATACAGTAGTCTGTTCATTGACAATCCGCACAAGAAACGTCAACCGCTTAGCGTCAATCTCATCCCAATTCAATACGCTCAATGAAGCACGCCGCGCGAAATAGAATGACAACAGCTGTCCATTGAGCGTCAAGGTACGCACAATGCATTCCTCATGGTCCGCAGGCAACCCCAAGAATCGTCCGACGATAGCGGCACTCAAACTGCTTAGCCGTTTGTTAAATCCGTCGTTGATGACGTCGAAGGTCGATCTTAAGCCTAGACCCGACTGCTCTCGCGCAATAAAAGTGCGCCAATCGGCGTTGTGGTTCGGCGCAAGCATGTACTCGGCCAAGCCGGCCTGGATTGCGCAGAATGCATCGATCAACTGCTCGTCGGATTTCCCCTTAAGTGCCTCTTGCGCGGCCTGCACGGCGGGCGATAGCGCTTCCCACATGCAGGTGACGATAAATTCGGCGCAGGCAAGATAGACCCCTTCTTTATTGTTGAAGTAGTAGATCAGTGCAGGCGCGTTGACACCGGCGACCTGGGCGATATCGCGCATGGACGCCCCTTCGAAGCCACGTTCGCCAAACTCTTTCAGAGCCGCCGCAACAATTTTCGCGCGTGTCTCTTCGCCCCGCTGATTTCCGCCATCGCTGTTGTATCGGTGTTTAGGTGCGCTTTTCATCAAATCCTTCGCTGGTGACGTTGGGCTCAGGAATTATAACAGTTGACATATTTATAACAGCCGTTACACTTATAACAATCGTTATAAATATTCCCAGAAATTTTTACGTCCGGAGCCCCAAATGTATAAACAAACCAAGTCACTCGGCCTTTTCGTCGCCGCAATTTGCGCCGCTTTGGCGGGTTGCGCCAGCGTCGAGCCCGCGGCTTATTCGGGGCTCGAGTCGTCGTCCTATCTCAAACAAGAGCAGAACGATAAAACGGGCCGTGTACCGTATAGTTTTTCGACCCAAACAGATTGGCGGAAGTACACCAAGGTCGTGATCGACCCGGTGGCGGTCTATCGCGGTAATGACAACCAGTTTGGAGACCTGCCCGAGCAGGACCGTGAGTCTCTTGCCAAGTACGCCGAAACCAAGTTCGCGGAGAAACTCGGCACGCGCTTCGAATTAGCGAGGCATGCGGGCCCGAACACGCTGCGCGTGAAGCTGACGCTGACCGGCGCGTCGACCACTACCCCTGTGTTGGGCACATTTTCGCGTTTCGATATTGCGGGCGGCATCTACAACGTGGTTCAAACCACCCGCGGTCGGGAGGGTGCCTTCACCGGTTCTGTGATGTACGCCGTTGAAATTTACGATGCATCGACCTCCCGGCTCCTTAGCGCCTACGTGACCAAGCAATACCCCAATCCCTATAACCTTGGCGCAAGCTTTGGGGCGTTAAACGCGTCCAAAGTAGGCATCGATAAAGGTGCAGATGCGCTGCTCGCGCAACTCCGCTGAGCCCACAGGCGTTTCAGTTCATTTAGACGAGGGCGCGCGTTCATCAGGAGATGCCGGCCGTGAATCAAGCTCAGTTAATCGCATGTCGCGAGTGCGATTTGCTCCAACGGAAAGTCCGGCTATCCAAGGGCGCGGCCGCACGCTGCGTACGATGCGGTGCGACTCTTTACCGATACGTGCCGACAACGGTCGACCATGCCCTGGCGCTGGCTTGCGCGGCCGCAATCTTATTTATCGTGGCAAATTACCTCCCGATAGCCGGGCTGTCGGTCAACGGAATATCTGTCGAAACGACGCTTTTGGGGGCTGTGCTCACGCTTTACAACGACGGCATGTGGCCTATCGCGGGGCTAGTCTGTGTGACGACATTTTTAATGCCGTTATTGAATATCGCTGCTGTGATCTATTTGCTTGCGCCTATGCGTGTTGGCCGCGTTCCCTGCAAGCCCGAGATGGTTTGCCGGATTCTGCGACATGTTGCGCCGTGGGGAATGATTGAAGTACTGATGCTCGGCTTGCTGGTTACGCTTGTCAAACTTCAACGCATCGCGACAGTCGTCCCCGGCGCTGCGATGTGGGTATTGGCAGCGGTGATGCTGCTGCTTGCCGCAGCGACAATCTCGTTTAATCCTCGCGATATTTTGACGCGCATCGGCACCGTGGATATCGCGCGTAGCGTTGCGGACGCGGTCGACGACGTATTAGCGTATCCCCGAGCAATAACCGCTGCAAGCGTCGGCCTATGTGCTTGCCACGACTGCGGCTTACTGTCGAAACTCCCTAGTCATAAGCATCGGCGTTGTCCGCGTTGCGGAGCCGCGCTCCATCAGCGTAAGTCCAGTAGCCTAGTGCGCACGTGGGCATTTATTTTTGCCGCAATGGCGCTCTATGTTCCAGCGCTTGTTTTGCCTGTGATGCTCACAGGAACTCTGCTCGGCACCCAACCCGACACGATTATGAGTGGCATTGTGTATTTCTGGAACACGGGCTCCTGGCCTCTTGCCATTATCGTGTTTATTGCAAGCATTGCAGTACCCCTACTCAAAATCTTTTCTTTAGCCTATCTCGCGGTAAGCGTTCAGTTTTGCTCTCGTCTCATTCCGCATCAGCGAACCACGCTCTATCGACTCGTCGAGTTCGTCGGTCGTTGGTCGATGCTGGATATCTATGTCATTACCCTCCTGGTCGCGCTGGTGAAATTCGGTGATCTGGCAACGATAGAAGCAGGTCCGGGTGCGATTGCATTCGGTGCGGTGGTCGTGCTGACCATGTTCGCTGCTTTGTCGTTCGATCCACGTTTGATATGGGACCCGGTGGAATGGGACGGCGTGGATTGGGATGCCGTGGAGTTGAAAAATGAATAATTCAACCGAACCAACGGCCGGCCAAGGTGCGACCGGCTTCCCAACCGCGTTGGCCGCACGCCGTGCGCCGTGGCACATGCAGTTGGTGTGGTTAGTGCCGCTGGTCGCGGTCCTGATCGGCGGCTGGCTGGTCGTGACGTCAATGATGCAAAGAGGGCCGACCATCACGATTAGCTTCACCGATGGAGAGGGGCTCGAGGCCGGAAAAACCAAGATTAAATACAAGAATGTCGACATCGGGGTGATAAAAAGTGTGGTTCTTTCCGATGACCATAAAACGGTACTGGCAAGCGCCGAAATGTCCCGCAACGCGGCTAACATGTTGGTCGACGACACGCGTTTCTGGGTGGTTCGGCCGCGCATTTCGGGAAGCACGGTATCGGGCCTAAGTACCGTGTTATCCGGTTCGCACATCGGGATGGATGTCGGAGCCGGGCAGCAAGCGCGCCGCAGTTTTGTCGGACTCGAATCGCCCCCCGTCTTGGCTACCGGTACTCCCGGGCGGGAATTTATTCTTAAAAGCGCGGATATGGGTTCGCTCGATATCGGCTCGCCGGTATTCTTTCGGCGCTTGCAGGTTGGCCAAATTGTGTCGTACGCGCTGGACGCCGGTGGCACGGGAATGACGATACATGTCTTCGTCAATGCGCCTTACGATCAATACGTGACCGACGACACTCGCTTTTGGCACGCCAGCGGTGTCGATATGACGGTGGATGCAACGGGCGTCAAGGTCAACACTGAATCCCTGCTCTCGCTCTTGGTCGGCGGTCTTGCATTCGAAGACCCGGCCAACACGACTCAGGAAACTCGCGCTGCCCCCCTGCGGCAGTATTCGCTGTTCGCCGATCGGACCGAAGCGATGAAGCAACATGATGTCATCGTCGATAAATTCGTTTTGAATTTCAAGGAGTCGGTACGCGGCTTGGCGGTCGGCGCGCCCATCGACTTTCGGGGCATCGTCGTCGGTGAGGTTTCGGCCATCAACATACACTTCGATCAGGACAAGAAGGAATACAGCATTCCCGTCGCAGTGAATATCTTTCCCGAGCGCATGGTCTCGCGCGACGATGGTGCCGGCAGTAGCGAGCATAGATCGTTGGATAGAAGGCTTGTTGCCGACTATTTGGTATCGAAAGGACTGCGTGCGCAACTGCGCACAGCGAGCCTGCTCACTGGGCAGTTGTACATCGCCATCGATTTCTTTCCCGAGGCGCCCAAGGCAGCCATGGACTGGAGTCGAGCGACTCCGCAACTACCGACAGTACCCGGCAATCTGCAGAGCTTGCAAGACTCGATCACCAATCTCGTCGATAAGCTGAACAAGATTCCGTTTGAGGGTATGAGCGAAGATCTGCGCAAAACGCTGCGCGATGCGGACCTTTTGGTGAACACGCTGAATAACGATGTGGCTCCGGAGGCCAAGACTACGCTGGCCGCGGCTCGCGAGTCGCTGACGTCGGCCAATCGCCTGATGCAAAGCGACTCGCCGCTGCAGCAAAGCACGGCGGAAACCATGCGGGAGTTATCCAGAACCGCGGCCTCGATCCGCTCGCTTGCGGACTATCTGCAACGCCATCCGGAAGCATTGATCCGTGGCAAGAGCAAGGAGTCAGATTGATGAAGCGTTATATCGTGTCTCTGTCGATCGTATTCATCCTGGCACCGTTTGCGGGATGCGCATCGCCCGCGACGGAGTTCTATACCTTAAGCTCGATTCCTGTCGTCGAGCGTCCGCCGAGAATGGCCGGCCCCTCCGTCTCGATAGTATTCGATCCAGTCACGATTCCCGAGCTGGTTGATCGAACACAAATTGTCTCCAAGAAAACCGAGAATCGCGTGTATATCGACGATTTCGCCGAATGGGCCGATCCATTGGAAAGCCAGATTGCGCGCGTATTAGCAGTCGACCTAGCGCAGTTGATTCCGGAATCGACCGTGAGCACCTCTCCGCTACACGCGGACGACGATACCTATCGCGTCTCCATCGATGTGCAAACCTTCGATTCGGAGATGGGCCAATCGGTGACGATAGCTATTTCGTGGTCAGTGAAATCGCCCGCACCGAGAAAGCGGATTACCGGTCGTACAGTCGTACGCGAGTTGGTTAGCGCACCCGGCTATGAAGCCCTTGTCAAAGCGCATAGCCGTGCGCTTGCCTCGGTGGCGACCGATATAGCGACGGCGACCCGTTCGATGATGTAGCAGGCGTAGCGCATCGAGATATCTCACACGCATGGAAACGTGGAACTAATCAAGAATCGGCTCGACAGGCAATGGAAATCCAGTTGCGATGGTCCGTAGGCCATTTAGGGTGAGTAGTGCTTTACATTTCATTCAATCGCAACTGTGGCGCCGCCGCGACCCTGCTGTGAAGCGACCAGGGCGCGGCGCATCTGATCGCACTGAAGAATTAGGTGATCTTTTTCTTTCTTCAGCGCGGCATTCTCGGCTCGCAAACCGTCGACTTCTGCAGTCGTCTGGCGGCGCACTGCGTCGTTCTGCAACATGAGATATACCTCGGTACCGTTGAGCCGCATCACGACGTCAGCCACTTGTTCCGCACCGACAGCTGATGTCACAATCGCCTGGTGGATGCCGGCTAGCATCTCGCGGCAGATTCCTTCGGCCGCCTCAGCCCTAGCCGTAACTCGACCTACTTCGCGCTGCAACCGACCGACTTCTTCATCTTGGCTGCGCAAGCGGTTTAGTGCTTCGACGAGTGATGCTTCCGTGGCCCGCAGACGCAACGCGTCATCGCGAGAGACGGCTGCCGGCGTACCGGCCGACTGCGCGCCGTTGTGCATAGCGCCGGAATTCACCGCCAAGACCGGGCCAATCAATTCGCGCAACACTGGGTCAAGGATTCGGGCTATTTCATGCGCGTTGATCGAGATCCCGCCCTCGTTCGAGCTCAATTCTGCTCGTTTCAGCGCATGGGCACGGGCGACCGCCTGGTTGACCGTCGTGGTACTCGGTCGGCGGGTAACTTGGGTCTGCTCGGCCAGGTTACGCAATAGCCAGCTATATTGACCTGCGCCATATATCCGGCCAGTCGCCGCGCGCACGTCATCGATGAGCGCATCCAGAAATTTATCGTTGGCATTCGGGTATTGTGCGGCACGCGCGATGATCGAATGCATAATCGCCATGAGCTCTTCATCCGTCCATTCTCGACGGGTGCGTGCCATGTTATTCCCCCAGCTCGGCGTCGGCGGCGTCGAAAAACGAGTCCGCATTACCAAGATCTACTGGGGCATCCGACTGGCCGTCGATCGCTACAGTCAAAGTCCGTTGCCTCATCGTGACTCCTTAAATTTCGATCCCGATGCCGGTCGGATTTTTCGCGATAACCGTAAAATGTAAAGCAATTTCGAAGGGCTTCCGCGAGTACCGCGGTCGCTCGGCATGCCGGCACGCATGACAGCCAGCGCGGTCGATTCTGCCACAGCACAAGGTATTTTTATACCTTTAAAAATACCTCTCCTTGCCTCTAGTTATCATTACCCCCATAATGTTAACTAGATTCGGATACCGCTTCCCGGGGCAACAGCCCCACTTTCACCCCAAATCAGCGGATCCACAGCGCGCATTACCACGAGAGAAACCCCCGGCACCGCCCTAGCGCGTGCTGGTTTAAGGTATCTCGCGCGCCATGACCGATCTCCAGCCTCACCAGCCTCCCGCGCCAGGCGCCCTGGCCAGTACCACCGCCCCTAATCGTCAAGACAGTCCCGTGCTGCCGCCAGGCCTCACGGATGAAGAAATCGTCACGCGGTGGCTACGACTCAAGGCCGCCGGCCGCGGCGCGTTGTCGAAGACAACCCAAGCGCAATATCGCACCGAGGCCGAGCGTCTCTTTTGGTATGCCAGGCGCATCGACACACCGATCTCGAGCTGGACCGTCGACCACCTGGTCGATTTTTTGGCATTCCTGCAGCAGCCGGCACCTTGGGCGATTCGGGCGCCTGGCGTGCGCCGCGGCTCGCCGACCTGGCGCCCGTTCCTCGGACCGCTGGGGGATGCTTCTGCGGCCCAAACCCAGAAGATCGTGACGTCACTCTTTGCCTGGCTGCGCGATATTGGATATTTGCGGGTGAACCCGGCCGCCGGCGTGCCATCGATTGGGCGGGCCGCCGGCGCGAACCAGGCCCGTTTTCTGTCGGTCGAAGATTGCGCACTCATGCGTGAGGCGATCAGCGCGAGGACATCTGACACGGAAGAGGATCGCTTGCGCCAGGCGCGAGATGCATTCCTGGTCGACCTGTTCGCCATCACCGGCCTGCGTACGAGCGAGGCCGTCAACACCCACATGCGCGACTTCCAGATGGTCCCTGTCCCAAGCGCGCTGCGGCGCGAAGACCCCACCCTTCCTGAATACACCTGGTTGCTACAGGTTCGCCACGGCAAAGGCGGTAAACCGCGCGTGGTGCCGTGCGCGGCTATCATCCCTGCCCTGCAGCTCTATCGCCTGGCGTTTGGCTTGCCGGCGGTGCCGTTACCGGATGAGTCGGGTTGGTTAATCCTATCGGTTCGGCGAACCCAGTTCGGTGAACGCAAACCTTTACGTTCCCGAGTCGCCGTCTGGAAAATCATCACCGGGATTTGCGCCGAGGCGTGTGAATTTGCAAAGACCTCTGATCGGACGATCGACGTGCAGCGCCTAGAGCACGCGTCAACGCACTGGCTCAGGCACACCTATGCAAAAGGTCTGGTCAAGGCAAATGTTTCGGAGCGCCACAAGCTGGACAACATGGGGCATGCCGATCGACGGACGTTCGACCAATACGATGATGACGAGGTGATCCGGCGTGTGCTGGCCACCGATCGCGCCCGGCGCCCAGGAGGTGCTCAATGAACCGGCTTATTGCATGCATTGTGGCAGTGAGTCGGCGCAGTCTGATCGTTCGAATCCTTGCCAGCCTGGTCTGTGGATGTGCAATCGCATTGACGGCCTGGTATCCGGGACACTGGCTCATTGCCCTCTTGGCCCTGCCCTTTCTATGGGCGCGCATTCCAGGTCGGCTGCCGGCGTTTGCGCTGTGGTGCGGCTACTATCTCGCCGGCGCTCGCGATATTCCGATCATGACGGAACGGTTTTTTTCGGGCTATGGTGAGCTGCAGGCGGCCACGGCGCTATGGTTGGGGGTTGCCTTCTGGATCGGTCAAGCGGCCCTACTGGCTGCGCCCTGGGGCCTCCTGAAGTTCTCGCAAGCCACGGGACCGTTTTCCCGAGGCGTCCGTGCCGTGATGGCCACCATTGCGGTGTCGGTACCGCCGCTCGGTATCATTGGGTGGATCTCCCCCGCACACGTGGCCAGCGAGCTGTACCCAGGGTGGCAAGCCATAGGGCTTGGCCTAGGCATACTCGCTATTGCGGCCGCCGCTGCGGCGACCTGGTCGAAATCCACACTCATGCTCGGCTTGGTGTTGATCGCCGGCACAGTTACCGCACGATCGGACCTAGCGATCCCGGCGGCGCCGGCAGGTTGGCTAGCGTTGTCGACGCGATTAGGTAAATATCCAGACGGTGGGTTTGACGCGATGTACCAGCGTACTCAAGCGCTGCAGGCTGCAGCGGACAGTGGATTTGCGGCGGGCGCCACAGTGGTGATCTTGCCGGAGGAGACCTTGGGCACTTGGCGTCCCGCTGTGCGGTATTGGTGGACGGGCTACCTCGAGCAGCTGCAGCTCGAGGGCAAGACGGTCGTGATCGGCGTCGATTTGAAGGTGTCAGATCGGCCGCTGCGCTACACCGACAGTGCGGTAATCGCTGGCGCCGGCCGAGGGCGGTTTGACAGCCGGCAACCGATGCCGGTGGGTTCTTGGCGGCCTGGTGCATCTGTCAGCACATTACTGGGTTCGCTGAGACAACCGTACGTCGATATCGATGGAAAAATGACCGCATTTTCAATTTGCTACGAGGACATGTTGATTTGGCCGCACTGGCGGCTATTGGTGACACGACCGGATGTGCTGGTCGGGCTGGCCAGCAATTGGTTCGTGGCTGACCAGGCCCTGGAGAAAATACAAGCTCAAAGCATCACTTCGATCGCACGCCTCGCAGGGGTACCGCTAATGCGAGCCGTCGACAAATAACAGTATTCGTGACGGCCCAATATTAAGTCGCTCCGCGCACAAGCCAGAGAGGCGAGACTGCAAAGTGAAGGACATATTACTGCTGGTGGAATCAGCTCTGACAGAGTGCTACCACGAAATTCTCTATATTTCGCAGGCGAGCGGCACCGTTCCAACACAGATTTTCGATCGTAAAGCCTTCAGTCGTGAGTGCGCTCCGCATCATCTCAACCTTGTTCGGTTGTCCCCAGATGCTCCTCCCTTTTGCGTGTTTTTTAGTATTGTCCTTTGGGTCGATATCGACGACCTCCAGTTCTTTGAAATGTTCATTTAGTGATTCATGATAGGAATCATATTGACCAATTACCAACCGTTTGCTTTTGAGCTTTTCGGCATAATCAGTGTATCCGGACCAGAGCGATGCCACCGCATGCCATATGGCCGATTCTGGCAGATAGTTCTCAACTTCCCTGCCAGCCGTCCAATCGAACATTGCGGCGTTGGGACGATGCTCCCTCAGCTTCTCAATCTCCCGGAAAAGGCGCGCGGCGCCCTTCTTCAGCAATTCCGGCGGCGGTGTATTGCCAGGATCCACCCGAAAGTCCGAGTCAACGATTACCACAGGATGCCGACACAAACTTAGCAGATCAAAGGTCGATTCGAATTGCGCTTCGTCGGCAATAGATAGATAGGAGATAAGCGCGCCACCATACTGCATAAAGGTATAATGGAAGCCTTCGAAAAACCCCCGATCGCGTAGCAGAGGGGTCAACCAATGACGGTAAAAGAGAAGCTCGGTTGGGCCTTCAACCCAGATTACGACATTGGCCGTAAACAGAGTTCGGGCGGGATGCACACCCAGAGCTTCGAGGGCCAGAAAGGCGTCGCGTCGATCGGCTATGTGTTTGACGCTAAGTTTTACGATGGTAGCTGCGTCATCGTATTCGGATATGCACCGGAAAACTTTTCCTTTGGTGGAAAACACCGGTGCGAACTCCGCAGCATGGGTTGCCAAAATAAACTGCCGTCCGTCCTCAAACATCAGATCCAGTAGTCGCACGCGGCGGGTTGGATGCAGTCCATTTTCCGGCTCATCCCACAAAATAATGCATCCGGGTTCTCCTAACTGGGTGAGACCAAAGAATGAAAGAGTGATTTGCGTACCGGCAGATGCTCTTTGATACGGTACGCCATTGATGTGCATCTCCTCTTTGCCGTCAATATCGGATAGGTCAACTTCTGCCTGCAATAGATGACCGAGCTGAGCCGTGGCTTGGGCAAACTGATCCATGGAGGATCTGCGACCTTTTTTTTGGGTCATCAGCTCAGATATCAGCTTTGGAATCGCTTCCTCATGCAGTCGCCGCGCATCGACGTACGTCACGATAGGGAAACTGATGAGGTTGAGAAAGCTGTCGACGTCGTTACGGTTGGCCTCAACGGGGGCATCGCTACCAGTCCGCTGGAAAGTCAGTTTGTGCAGACGAGAAAGTTCATCCTGTTGTTGTTCCAAGTTTGTGCTTAATTGAACCTGCTCCGCGCGTATCTGTTGGGACAGTGGCGTGTTAACTTGTACTGTAGACAGTCGTCTTTGAGCGTCGGCCTGTTGGGTTACGATGGAGTTGACGGTGGCTTTCTGACTCTGGATGTCTGAGTTCTTTACCTGTGGGATGACGAAAGACAGGCAATGTTGCTGACAGCGTATCTCGCTAATAACGAAGCTCGTTTCATCGCAGGAAATCTGGATAAAAATTTCATTGAAATCTTGCCCAAGGTATTCCGCAAAGACATGGTTTAGCGGTGCCGGATTCGATCGAGCGAATTGAAGATTCGCGACGGTGAACCGATCCCAAGGATCGTGTTCTGGTAGTTTGTCGCTAACTGTCTTCTTATTCAGAATCAGGAAGGCAAGATTGAGAACTCGGAGCACAGTGCTTTTCCCAGCGCCGTTAGGTCCGGTCAGCGTCGTCAACTGGTTGAGGTCGGTCAAATCGAGTTCATCGAATCCACGAAGGCCTTCGAATCTGCAGCGCGTCAGTATCATATATAAATCACGTCCAGGAAATTTATTCGTCAGGCTATTGGGCGAATTCCTACCTTGGTTTTATCTACCGGGGGCGCCGACTGCATTGCGGTATCGCTCGCGATTGCACCAGCCCGTAATGGGGATCTTCAAGCGGATGGCAGGCATCGCTATGTCCTTATATTTTCTGCCCCTGAACGCCCCATTGCTTTGCTAGTGCGTCGAGGCAAAGAGACGTCGCCGAATAGCTGACGGATCTCATCACCTCGTAGCGTTCGATTGTCCTGCAACGATTTGGGCAAGATACGCGCCAAAATCAAGCGCGTCCGCTCGCCGCAATACCTCGGCTACGCGCATTGAACGCGGCTCGCTTTTGGGCAGCAGGATCGCTCTGGTGCTTTCGTAGGGACGAGGCATGTGATGCCACAACCAGGTCGCCTTGAAAGTACGCATTGCATCGAGAAAAGCGTTGGCGATTTCGGCCTCATCGGAAATAACGAACATCTCAAAGTACCGGAGTAGCGACGCGATGGCGACGCCATTGAGAGTGTACCTTACTCATGATTCTTGCCTTGTCCTGATCTGATCCTGAACGGCTTTGAAATCATCGGGATTTACCGAAAATGTCGCATATTCCAACTGCAGGAATTTGAGCATCGCCACGATCCGATGGCGGCCATCAGTCAGCCTAGCCCGTCCATCCTCAATGCCGATCCATGGCGTAAAACACCAACCACGACTAAGATCGCGCTTCACATTACTCCAGCGCGCAGGATTTAAATTGAGCCTCTCGCTAGACGGCAGCGTGTTTAAGGCGTCCTGCAAATTGACCGTCATGATTTTAAAGTCTAAGCATATCGGTGGAACACGAAACTCAAGTTCGCGCGTCGGGAAATCGTGCTTGAGGCATGTTGGTATGCTCTCTATCTTGTCGAACCGGTACCACTCGTCACCGATATCAGCATTTCCGCTAGCGAATCGAAGAAAAAAATATTGGGAAATATCGGACGGAATAGTTTGTGGCAATTTCGAAGCAGGCATAAATTTCCTATTTTTAATCTCAATTAAAGCGCCCAGTCGCTTAAATCGTCCTCTACTGCCGTCAAGCATCCATCGGGCCAACCTGCTAGGTTCGCTCTGATGTACGCATCATGATCCTAACTCGCTTCCGCCTGATCGAGACGTTTTATCCGCCAACTGCAGAGTTCCGAATTGACGAGTGAGACGAGTTCGTTACGATATCGCTTCCGATTTTGATAGAACGACTCCGGTTCAATTTCGAATCTGGGCGGAGAGTTCAGGCCAATGGGAACGATCACACCATTTTGCCGTTTCATATTTTTCTGGTCCATTTTTTCTGTGTCTCGAACGAAGCAATCTTCGGTCAGATTTCTGCAGGATCACGACGCCAGCTCAATCATCCATAAGTTTCACGAAACTAGGTGCTTAGTATGAGCATTGGCCGGTCACTCAGCACATCGCGGCTGATCGTAACGCGCTGGAGCGGTTCGGCGATCGTCCAGCCCGGCATGCCGCCTGCTGACACGGTAAGACGTACGTAGTGGGCGTCGCAATCCTCGAGGCGCGCCTCGCTTCTGTATCGAGCTCCCGGCGCGGGGATCGGGTTTTCCAAGCGGCGACCGATGGCTTCCACCGTGATCGTTTGATCCATCATACGAAGAATCGCCTCCGCCTTGCCGTTGCGGCTAGCGATTAGCTTCTCGTACTGCGCGGCAGATGCGTTGACGGATTCGGACCCTACGCGAACGTACGCGGGGCCCGTGAAATGAGGGCGTTCGGCGCTTGCGTGGACCACGACGGCCACTACCGTTTTCTCGTCGACCGTGAGCGCATGCGATTCATAGTTGCGAATCGGAGGGAAGCATCCATCGGCAGCCTCGCGAACGCGCTGCTGGATGCTATCGGAGTTAGCAACGCCGGTGATTGCGCCGCCTCTGTCCGCGATGCCTACGAAGAGCACGCCAACGTCAGCCGGTTGTAGTGTGTTGGCAAAGGCGCTGAGTGTCTGCCGCAATTCGTCTCGCTTGACGCTGTCTGATTTGCGCTCGACCAGTTGGTCCTCGTGATCGGCCAGGCGTTGCCGCAGTTCGTCTTCGATCATCACTCGGTCCTCGCAGCTGTTTCCTGTTCGGCACCGCCGGACGTGATCATGTCGGAGAACCCAAGGATGTCGAGAAAAGCGACGCCACGCGCCTCGTTGATCGCGGGCGTTTTCCCTTCGCTTTCGACCCCAATTCTTTTGATCATCTTGCCTCTTCCTATGCTCGCCATGGCATTTTTTTCTGTATTCGCTTGAGTGAACTTAGATAGAGTTCAGCAGTAGGGAAACAGCACCCAGGATAGCCGCAATACCGCTCCAGGACGCGGCCCTCCGATTCAGTCTCGCCGCATCGCCCATTTCTTTGGCCATGGCCAGCATACTTACGGGAGCTTTAGGCTTACCTGACGACGCGTCAATCTCCGGCAAACTTGTTCGTGACGCTTTGAACCAATACCATGCCGCGACGAACGCGGTTATCGCCCCGAGGACATTAACGCCGACTATTGCGCCCTTAATTGTCGTCATCTCTTGACCCGCTTTCCGGTCTCATTAAGGGACGAATTGCTCGAACTCTTGGGCCTAGTCAACCTGTTTTTTATCAAACGCATTTTCCTTAATAAAGCCATTTTTTAAACTGATACAAATCGCTTCCCGCTGGAGCTACCCAAATTCTCTGCATCCGCTTCCAGCGCGCTCCAAGCGCTTTCGCTTGGTCTTTCTCAGCGAATGGCACGTGCAGCGGAATCTCGCTCCTGGCATACCGCTCTTTAGGCAATTCCATCTTATAGTCGATACTGCCACCAGCCAACTTCCCCTGGCTATCGATTGAGAACTGGATCTCCTCTACGGAAAATCCCAACTCCTTCAGTCGATCATATTGCACGCGCAGCTTCTCCCGCACGTCATCGCCACTTTTGACTGCGTACCGGACCATGTTCTTAAACCGCTCAAACTCCGTGTTACGGTCCAGACTAGACTCCCCAACCTGCGCCAACGCACGTAGAACGTCTCCGATCGGTATCGGCCCCACGGCAGGCTGCTTATCCGTCCGCTTTTTAGGCTTAGGCTTTTGAGTCACGATTTTTTCCGGCTCACAAATTAGGTTGACCAGCGTAGCAACCGACCAGGGCGAAAAGTGCCGTGAATTCGTGCTGGCAATCTTCGCACACATACTCTTGATGCACGCTCATACTTCCTACAGCACAAGCACCCATTGTCACGTTCGTTGACTCGCAAGCGGGACACAGAACCTGACTGTCCACTACAACTCGCACTTTCCATTCGTCCGAATCCAGCATAGTAGTCTCCAGAACGGCTATTCCGAGAAGTCCACAAAACGTTCCGGCCACTTCACCACGAGCACGTAGCGCACGATGAAACAGGCACCGATAATTGACGTCACCAATGCGGCCAAGCTGAAGGCAAACGCAATACGTTGTTCAACTGTTGCTGTGAGACCGAAAATCGACCCGTCAGTCTCGCCGGCATCTGGCGAGACTGCTAGCGCGCACCCGCACAGCACTGCAGCAAATAGCAGCGAATAGAGCATGCCGCGCGCAGCACGCTTTTGTGCTGAGATTACTGGATCAAATGATCGCACGTCGTGAAAATCACTGAGCCAGATCAGCAAATCGAATAATTTCTCCACGGCGTTTTTACGATCCGGATTACCAAATGGTTTTGACGTGCGCATAAGCCCGAATTTTCTCGTCCTTGGTCACAAGAGGGACTGCAAGCTTGCGCGCGGTTGCGACGATCATTCGGTCGGCTGGATCTTTATGAAACTCGCCTGGTAGATCGACCGACTTGACTGCTATTTCAGGATCGACCGGGGCGAACCGCACAGCTTCGATTGCCGAAACTTCTGCAAGCCAACTTCCCACGTCCATCGATAGAACAAGTCTCTCGCGCTCAACGAGCATTGCAATCTCCCATGCTGATATAGCTGAAACAATGATTTCGCCCCCTTCAAGTTCACGCTCGATAGCGGCCTTTGCCTTCTTGCTCAGCGTAGCATCGCCGTCCACCCACCACACGAGCGTGTGCGTATCCAGAACGATCACTGCGCTGCCTCCCACTCGCTCACGGCTACTGGATCCATCGGGTTGTCGTAACGCACTATCGAACCCCGCAGCACGTCCAGCGGGTTGCGCTGGACGCTCCGGTAAGGCCGAACTTCGAGCGCTGGCTTGCCGTGATCGGTGACGATTACACTTTCGCCCGACGCTTCGACCTGCCGAAAATATTCAAGAGCTTTTGCCTTGAACTCGGATTTGGATACTTGATTGCCGTTCATCATTCACCTATGGTCATGTGACTATAGTCAGTATTGTATCAATAATGACTATACATGCAAGTCATTTGTGACGGCGGCCTGGTCCAATCGCTGTCGTGCGCTCGTCATCCTGGGACCGAAAGACAGCTTCTCTTTGCAAAGACATATGCGCTTTTCCTATTCGTTCCTGTTCGGAAAGGATTGGCGCTTGAAGTCACACTCACTGCGGCCAACATTAGCGGGATAATGAAGAATTTATTCATAATTTTTAGTTTTGTTTTCGATATATTCGGAACGTAGCAACTGCGAGTCTAGTATTTTCTAATTAATAGATCGACATTTTTTAAATGGATATCGGCGAACTCTATCACGACACAGAAAGAAGTATTAATATTTATATTAAAAATAATGGTGTGTACCTACTGCGGATATCCTATTCGTGCCGCCCGCACGGGCAACACCACGGGTCAATGCCAGTCAGCGGGCATCCACCAGATGCCTCGATGGCCTCCTGCATTTCGTCGCGCTCAGCTGGAGTGGCATAGCCTTGGCTCTTAGCAATTTCAAGAGCTACCGCGACCCAGGCTTCATCTATTTCGTCAAGAAAATCGTCTACGGCATCCGAAAAGCGCTTCACAAACAGCTCGAATGACAGACCGCAACCTTTGTTCTCTTCACTCGCTATCATGTCTAGTTCGGCTTCTATACCTTCGCGGGTACGCAGCTTCCTTCGGCGCGAGCAGACGGGTTCAACCACCGCTGAAAATGCTTCTCGAAGCGTCGGAACATCAACCAAGAGTGCGGGGCAACGTATATCCACATCTTCCAGACTGCTCATGCTCAGGGACAGGCTTCCACAACTCTTCGCATAGTGGATTGCGAAGTGCAAATCCGCATTCGCGGCCGAGTTTTCACCTGCAGCCACATTGACACGGTGCATTGCCCAGTGTGTTCGCGCCTCAAGCGCAAGTGAAAAAATGGATTTCTTGGTGACACCTTGCAACTCTGTTCTATCGGGCTTTCTCCGGATCGTCATTTCCGACTGCCGGTGACGATAGGCGAGCGATGTAAATCTGCCGTCCCTGCAGACAGATCCTGATCAGGAAGTGTGGGCTGCAGCAGCTTGACGAGATAATTGGGAAGATCGTTAGCATCAGGTTCAATATCTGCATCAATCCCAAACTGTCGTTTTGCTATCCGTACTTCTTGAGATGCTCGGCGCACCATCGCCATGAGGCAAAAATCTTCGACAGTGGTTTTGAGCAACTGCGCCGCGTTCGTGGCGATCGCATAGTCGTTCGGATGAACGAGCAGCCTCACTTCGACTTTGTCAACCATGATCGACCTCTCTATCCGAGCCATTGAAAGTAACGGCAGCCTGGGAACTTGTTACACCCCAGAAAATGTCGCTCTTTTTCTTTTGCAAAACGTTGGACCAGGGTTCCGGATTTGCAAGTCGGGCAGGCATCACCAACTTTGGCCAGGGTAGCGGGAGCCTGTGCCGGCGTGACCACCGCTTTCTGGTGGTCTTCCTTGGTCGCGCGACCTGCCACATCCTGGACACGTGTACCTGGTTTGCCGCCATCGTCTGGAGCGGTATGATTGCAACCGGGATAGCCCGAGCAACCCCAAAATGGCCCTTTTCCGCCAGTCCTGATGCGTAGCGGCTTATGGCATACAGGGCACGGGTACGGAAGCGCACCGGTAGGCGCTAAAACCGCCTCACCACCAGCTGATGCGGCCGCCGACCGCGGTGCGCCCGGCTTGCCGTCGATATCCGGCAAGTTTGTCTTACAGTCCGGATAACCTGAACAGCCCCAGAAAAACGACTTAGGCCCTTTGATACGTCGCATTGGGGCGCTGCATGTGGGGCAGCTAACGGCCGGGCCGTTCGTTTGGGACATCGGCGCCAGACGGCCGGCGCGATCGACCAAGCCGAGCGTGAAATTTTTTATTTCCTGCATAAATGCGGGTGCTTTGGCTTGGCCAGCCTCGATCGCTTTCAACTGTTCTTCCCATTGCCCTGTCAAAGCCGCCGACAGTAGCGCTTGGGCATCCATCCGAATCAACAGTGCTTTGAGCGCAAAGGCCCTGTCGGTCGGGACGAGCTGCTTTTTGACACGCTCGATGTATTGATCCTCGATCAAACCTTCGATCGTGGCCGCTCGCGTCGCCGGCGTGCCCAATCCTTTCTCGGCCATCGCCTCGCGCGCGGCATCGTCATCGATGTCCTTGCCCGCATGCTCCATCGCCGACAGCAGCGTGGCCTCGTTAAATCGCGAGGGTGCCTTAGTCTTGCCAGTGACGAGCTCAAGGCCGTCATTGCGCCCCGCTTCGCCGGCGGTGAGTGCCGGCAGCTTCGCGGTTGACTCCATATCCTTTTCATCGTCTTGAGACTGGTAGACGGCAGTCCAACCAGGCGTCACCAACACCTTGCCGCGAGCAACGAAAGCATCGGCGCCGATCCAGGCCGTCCGCACGGTGATCGCGTATTCCGCATCAGGATGAAAAACCGCAAGTAGCCGGCGCGCGACCAGGTCGTAGATTTTCTGTTCTGCCGGCGACAGGTCGACCGGGGTCTTGCCAGTGGGCACGATCGCGAAGTGATCCGAGATCTTGCTGTTGTCGAACACCTTCTTGGTTGGCCGAATCCAGCCGTTGGTTAGGATGTTTGCCGCCGGCACAGTGTAGCCTTGCTGACCAAGGGCTTCGACGGTGCGCGTAATGGTCGGGATGTAATCCTCCGGCAGCGCTTTCGCATCGGTTCTCGGATACGTTAAGACTTTCTGCTTCTCATACAGGTTCTGAGCATGCGTCAGCGTCTGAGCGGCTGACATACCGAACAAACGGTTGGCTTCCCGCTGCAGCGTCGTGAGATCGAACAGCGTCGGCGCGCTGCTGCGGCCTGGTGTGTTGACGTCAACGATACGATCAAGTGGCCGGCCCTGACACCGCACCAGGATCTGCTGCGCATCTGCTTTCTGCCAAATGCGCTCCTTCGGGTCACCTGGCGTACCTTCCGCTGTTTGCCTTGTCCAGCGAGCCTTATACGGCCCTGACGCCAAGCCGACCGCGAGGTGAACCTCGAAATAGCCCTTAGAGACAAAATTCTTGATCGCCTCCTCTCGATCGACGATGATCATCAGCGTGGGCGTTTGCACACGGCCGACCGGTGTTTTTTCGCCGACCAGGCGCTTGCATAAGCGCGAGCCATTGATACCAACGATCCAGTCGGCTTCGGAACGAGCGACAGCCGCCGCAGCGAGCGGCAACATCTGCGAATCGGTGCGGAGCGCGCCGTACGCTGCGCGCAACGACTGGAGGGTCATCGACTGAAGCCACATTCGCTTGATCGGCTTACTGCTTTTCGCATAGCCGACGATTCGCCGAAAAATCAGCTCACCTTCACGGCCCGCGTCGCACGCGTTGATCAACGTATCGACGTCACCGCGGGCGATGAGCTTCAGCAATTTCTTCAGTTGATCCTCAGTCTTCGGTAGCGCGACGTAATCGAACACGTCGGGAATGACCGGCGTCTTGTTTGCGATCGCCTCAGGCGCATCGATGCCGACCAGGTGGCCGAATGCATTGGAAATCAAGATGCCCTGGCCTTCCCAGATACCGTCCGCGTTTCTCGTGCAACCGCCGATGGCCTTGGCGATATCGCCGGCGACGGACGGCTTTTCTGCAATGATGAGTGTGGTCATATTTCACCGTTGGTAAGTAATTCCTGATTTTTCTGATCCTGGGCGACAGCGACACGCGCCGCGGCCGTATAAGCTATCGCCACCTTTTCCGCAATCTTGCAGAACGACTGAGGCGCCGGATCATTGCAGAAGCTGCGGTGCTCGGCGACGCACCACCTATCGCCCTCGAGAGCCAACCGAAGGGTCGAGCGCAGCTCGCCGGAGCGCAGGGAAAATATCCGCTGGGTGTTGGAGTAGCAGATCCGCGCATAGCTGCCGACGCAGTGGTGAAGAGTTTCGCCTTCCTTGGCCAACTTCCGTGCTGTGTCGAGAGGAACGATTTCAACACCATCGATTTCGGTCGCGCTCACGAGGCTGTCCCAACTCAAGTGCCTGTCGGCAGCGTCTTGAACCTGTTCGATCTGTCCACGCTCCCAGACCTGGCTCAGGCGTCGCAGCGAGGCCCATGTAGCTTGTGCCGTTGGCAGACCACGCCCCCGCCCGTCGTGGTGCCACCAGTCCAACACGTCGCCGAGCATTCCGGCCGTCAAGGCACGCAATGACTCATTCCAACCATTTGCATTGCGCAGCGCACGCGCCTGTACAAAGAAACAGTCGCAAACTCGCGCCAACAAGACCGCATCCCGCTCCGTTAACTGGAACGGGAACGCTCGTGAGCAAAAAGCATTGACCATGCGTACCTGCCAAATTGACGCGGCTGGCTCGCGCGTGAGCGCCAAGACGTCAAAGAAATCCTGGAACACGGGCCCGGTCGCCGTGCGCACCAAGCTATCGATCACCGGGGCTGGTGTGCTGACGAATTTGCGCCATGCCCTCTTACCGGGAATGATGGCCGTGTATCTCGCGAGGTGACCGTTGACAAGATGCGCTGGCTGCTTCTTGAGCGGCGTTGTGTCCACAGAGCACCATCGATACTGCGCGAACAGGTTGTGATCCGCCCAAAGCTGGCTTGGGATCGCCTTAAGCAGCGGCAGCAGATTTGGATGTTCAGCCCGCACTTTCTTGATCGCATCGAACTTGCTTTGAATCGTGATGTACTCCGAAAACGTCGGACCGCCACCCATGAAAATTTGACATGCAGCACGGAAATGGTCTGGGTCAATCAACTTCCATATGGCGGCAGCCGCCACGCCTCCCGCTCTATCCAAAGGTTCAAACCGCCTCTTGTGCCTCAGACGGTCCTCGTTCAGGATTTCTTGGGCCCACTCAATCGTTTGTTCGACCGACTGGGTCGCCCGCAATTGGGTCAGCACGACAAGAGCCGGCCGACAAGTTTCAGCCGCGGCCTCGCAATACCATCTGCACGCACCGGCGATGAGCGCTTTGGCCAAGGTGGCACGTTGCGGCCCCCGGCCGAGCAAACGAATCTCAGGCAGTTGCCGGCCATCAATGGGAAGCCAGTCTTGTTTCACTGGGTGCCATCGATGAAAGCCCCAGTGATAACCGGGATGCAGACGAATGCGGGTGATGCGCCAGGTGCCGCACAGCTCTACGCAAGCAATATCATCATCGCCGGTAGTTATAGCCATGCGGTTGACGAACCGCTCGTAAGCCCAGTTGTGTGCGATCCGATACACAGCGTCGCATGCAGGGCTACCGACGAGTCTCTTGGCGGGAATTGGGGCATGGTTCACCTCGGTCTTACCGAAGCCGAGGCGGCGGCCGACCCACCGAATCGCAAACGCGGTATTACTTATCATGATGCATCCACCTCTTCGACGGGCCGTTCGACGGCATCGACCACGACCTGCATCGGCAACTTACCGGTGTGCATCGCACAGACGAGTAACATATGAAAACTCCCGGCGGTCTCCGGGTCGCACGTCTCCAATACCTGTTGGGCCATACGCAAAATGGCGATACGCTGCTTTAGATTTTGATAGCGATCACGCGTCTCTCGAATTTTCTGTTCAGGATCCAGGACAGTCACGAGCTGGCTGCCGCGGGACGGAGCCAAGGCCGGCAGCCCAACCCCGCCCCGTTCTTGCTTCTCGTGCCAGAGCGTTTCAGGCGACATGTTTTGGGCCAGCTCGAGCAGCTGCAGGCCGAGGTTCATTAGCTCGGCACGTCGAGCAATAAAATTCACTGCGACGCGTCGACCGGGCGTTGATTTTGCAGTGCGCTCGCGTAGCGCGACCGTCATTGAGTCGGGATGAGCATCTGCATATCCGCTACCGCCCTCCACCACGAAAAATAGATCGCCGACGGGGAATCTGATGTGCACTTTGTCTTTCATTTAATGGACTCCTGCCGTCTCAAAGTTGCACATCTTGAATGGCGTCATTACGCTGCTCCAGGTGCGCCGTAACCTGATTGAAGCGAATGAACGCATCGCACAGCGCGATCGATGCCAGGTCAAATTGGAAGGGCATGAGCCGACGCGTGCGACCTGCAATAGCCGTCGCCACCAGGTCGGATCGGTCCTTACCGTCCCAAGATTTGACGTACTGCGGGCAGCAGCTGCAGACGCCGGCGCCGACTTCTCTATCGACCCGCAACCAGTGGCACCCGCAACCGTTCGCGGTGTCCAGGCACGCGTGGAGATCATCGCAACCGCATCCGACACATACAGATATGGTTTCATTTGTCATGAGATATTTCGTCCTTCGATTCGAGACCATCAAACAATTCGCCCTGGTGCACATTGCGCCGGATCGCCTCTTCGACCATTGCCTTCGCCAAAGGCAAGCTTTTGACGGATCCGCGGCACCCGGTTGTCTGCCATGCGTAGGCAATTGCGGGCCTACCAACACGCGTGACTCGGCCGACGGCGCGGTCAAGTCGATCTCGGTAAACATGACCGATATAGGATCGCTCCCAGTGGCTTACTTCGGATGCCATAGCTGCGGTCCCAATCGTTATTTGTGATGAGCTCTTTGGCGGCGCCTTTCCTGCCACAACCGATTCTGTCGTTCTGTCCATGCGTTTATCCACGCGCTGATTCGACGACGCAACGCTAGCGGAGAGTCTGCCGCGCGGCTTGCGAAGTAGAGGGTGGCAGGGAACGCAATGATCCAATATATTAGTAAAATAGCCCGTCCCAACTCGTCGCCGAATGACTTTACGCTCGTCTCTTCATTTGCCCAGGTATGGCAAACTGGAGTCGGGTGTGCGTTACGCGATACAAGGTCAACACATCGAGTTTGCCGAATAGTGTTGGGATCACCAGTACCGTGGTCGGCGGCGAATTGTGCGAGTTGGGCACCCATGCCGTGGAAACTGAAATTGCTCACGAGAGCAAAACCCGCGAAAGCGAAGACAGACGGGACGATGATCAAACTGACGAAGAGGCGCTTCAAGTAGAAATACAATGCGGCGATCGTTTTACTACACGTTGTGGAAAGCCGAAAATTCATGTTTGCTCCAAACGAGCAAGCGCGATCATTCCGCGCTCACTCAAAGTGATATGGAATGAATATTGCTTAAAAATCGGTGGGTTCGTGGATCGGTTCGCGCTGGGTTGTGCCAACGTCTTGTTCACGCGGCTGTCGAGCGCGATAGGTGATTTTCTCGACGCGCTGCAGGTTGAGCGAAATTGACTGTGCGTCCATCCGGACGCCGGCTTGTGGCTCGCCTTCATCGTCAAGCCAGGGATTAACGTAAAGATCTCCTTTCACCACGACGCTAGCGCCGACCCTGATGAGTTCAAAGACGCGCTTCGCTGTATCCTCGTGCCATATGGTGACCTGCACCGGAAACGTTTTATCGTTGATCTGCTCCAGCGTGCCGTCCGCTTGGCGTCGATAGCTCGCCGACATGATGCGCAGCTCGGCGATTTGACGATCTTCACCCTTTACAGGGATATTTTTCAACGCCGGCGCCGCGAGGACGTTTCCGACCAATTCTGCTGCAATGCCCATGATATGGATCCTTCAAATTGAAAGTGATCCTCTCGCTGAAATGGGCGCTCTGTAACTACTTATTGTCGAATGACTCAGTGTTCATTCCGCCAGGTATTCCTGGTCGTTTGCCGCAAAACCGTCTACATGGAAAACACGCCTCACCAATGTACGTTTTCCACCAACTGATCAATCACCGTATTTCTTCATGCCTAGGCATTTATGCTATCGTCTCCCGCGGTTGAAACAAAAAGAGGCAACAATGGCACTGGCCGAACATGAGAAACAAGCGCTACGACTGATTATTCAAAAGCTAAGCGATCTTGAAGATGCTGTTGTTAATGCTATCCACAACGCCGATTATGCAAGTTCCCATCAAGAAGCTGAGGATGTCGGCCGAGCTCGAAAAATAGTCTGCGAAGACATCCTACGACTGCTTGGTTAGTTTTGAATATCTTCGTCACTTCTGCGTATTCCTGACGTGCTCCCAGGATTCTCGGCACGCCGTCGTTAATTCGGTAGCCGACTCACTGGCGATGAGCTCTGTTAGTTGAAGCAAGTGCTTAGCTCGCGCACCCTGCTCGACCTTGCTGAGCAGCCATGTCAAGGCGCCCGCACGAAGCGCAACGCCGTGCGGCTGCAACCACGCGTCGAGACGCTGAACATCCGAAAGGCAGTAAGCCGTCAGCAACAATTCAATCTCCGTTTGCGGGATTTTCGCCCGTCGTCCGAGATCAACTAGCATTTCGTCGGTCAATTTTTCCTCCTGCTTCAAACTGTGTACTAGGTACACAAAATTTCCAATGTACGTTTCCCACCAACTAGGCGGCTTGCGGCACATTCGCCTCGGCACCGGCACGATTGCTGATCTTCACTGACCCATGCTCCAAGAATGATCCGACCTGACATGCGGCATAACGGAATACTGCTTCAAGCGCATTCAACTCTTGCGCACGCTCATTGCACCGGTCCAGGTAGCCATGCAGCGTGGCTGGCACATACGCGAACAGCGGCCGGACGATATCGTTAAAACTCGCATGTGAGCCTTGGCCGCGCAAACGCCACCGAAGCCGGGCGCGCTTCACATAAGGCGACGTCTTGTCATCGACAGTCAAAATCAGCAACATCGGCAAGTCAAACTTGCTGACCTCTTCTTCCAATGCTGCCATCTCGATGTGCACGCCATTCGCAATTTTGATCTGATCGCGCATCAGGGATCGAAAGTCCCCCTTACCCTTAAAGGCTTTTACATTAAGGTCAAGAGCAAAACTGCTCTCCAACTCCGTCATCAGCGTTTCTGACATAGCGATTCAGTCCCGAGTAGTTGCTGCAGATCCTCAATCATTGAATCAATTCGACTGCGGCAGATCTCGACACATCGATCTCTTCGGTCAATGCCACTTGATCTAGTAGACGCAATTCCGCTGCACTCAACTGCAATCGACGCTTCGAGTGCCTTGGCTGTTGCTGACCCATGAAGATGTCTTTTGGGATCGAACCCAATATCTGGTACAAACCCGCCACACGTAGCTTCGCCCGGTCATCTGCAGTCGGCAGCCAATCAAGCCGCGACAATTCGATCGTCTCCTTGGCTGACAGAACACGTTGAAACCGCAATGCACGCTCAAATGTGCTGCGGCACCGATGCTTGATGGACTGCAGCAATTCGTGACCTTCCTTGGACGATAAGAGGTCACGCCGCTGGGCAGACTTCACGACGCGGGTAAAGAAGTCGAAGTCGATGATCAGCATGGCCACCATGAAGCCATAGGGCGATGTAAAACCGAGTTGGACCACGGAAGGGGAGCGCGATTGGACGATCGAGTAATCCAGGCCCTTGGCCTTCGTCTCATCCAATTTGCTGAGGATACGTTTTTGATCTGCCGCAATATGCTGGCGCGCTTCTGCAATCCGATCGCCGATGTCAATGAGTGACCAATCCGCATAGGGATTGTCATTGCTCGATAGCGACCACAGGCCGCGTAATGCCGCAGCTACACGCTTTCCGCCCGCCATCGGGTAGCCAGTGCCGCCGGGCGGCACCGCGGTGCCCATGAACAGCCTCATAGCCTCTGCGGTATGCAAGGTCATGGTATCTGCCGCACTGGGCTGGAGTGCGCCCAGCTCGTTGATCTGCCGTGCTGATGTCGCAGAGACCAGCGGGTCAGCGCCCTGACGCGCAGTATGCTCGGCCTGCATCTGCCGCAATTGCGCTTCTCGCTCCAGGAACATTTCGTAGCGCGGATAGAGCGGGTCAGCGGGATCCGGATCGCCACCAGCGATCAGTGTGGTCAAGATCTTGCGCTCACCCTGCAGGTCGTATTTATCTGGGAACGGCGAGCGGTCGTGCGTGGCAAAAGCCGACAGCGACGGGTCCACTGCTGTTTTCTTGCTGCTGCGACGCGTTACCATGTTATGCTCCAATTCATCGATTCAAGCCTAGCGTTTCGGTCTCATGCAGACCAGATATCTGCGGCAATGCCGCCTCTTTACATCCTTCTGCGCCACCTTCAATAGTGGAAACCCGGTTTCCAAATTTGCACCATTTCCGTGCAAATCAAGAGCGTCTCGACTTCAATTAATGCAGCAGCTTTGCGTCGGGAGTCACAAAATCTCCCAATCCCGGATGACTATCGCCCTCGGTGCGACGCGACCCGATGTACTGAACCAATGCATCGAACAGCACCTTGTAAAATCGACCCGGTTGCGTCTCGATCAAACCCAGGCCTTCCAAGTGTTTCGCGCTCTTATTCACGCCAGTATGCGATGTCGTGAAATCCAGCGCGGCGCTGATTTCGCGTAAGGTCCCGCGGTACGGCCGGATATGCGCATCCTGCTTCAGCAAGTACCACATCAAGGCCGCAGCCGAGCGCTCCTGATTCAAGGCATAGAACAACGTCAGGAAGAATTCGGCTGAATCGAGCTGAGGTTTACTGATCGATGAAACGGCTGCAGCAGAGGCACGACGCAGCAAGGTTTGCTCCATAGCGCTAAAAGTTTTGATATAGGCGACTTTCCATGCGAGTGCCTTTTTCCCCGTGAAACCCATCGCAATTAAAGAGAATCCGTCGCGTGTCATCCGATACATCGGTTGACTTTTATTCTGCAAATTGACGTAGGAGGACTCCTGAAAATTCAGGTGAGCAAATTCAGGCGGCAGATCTGCCAGCGTCTGAACGATCGACTGAATTACGTTATCGTGCCTCTTCCCAAAATGCTGCGCCACCACGATAGACGTGGTCCAGATCTGGCCTTCCATCAATATGACATGCGGCTTCAGGATTGCGTTGTCTGCGGTCAATTGCCAAATCTCCAAGTGAATGCGATGCTCTGATCCTCGCCCCTGCCCTCGACGAGACGATTTCTGTCAACCCGGTTGACAGAGTTCATGTCCGCCCCGGCTGCTTGAATGCGTTTTGTTTCAGAATGTCCCTGACGCCAGCCATCGTCGTCCGGGCCAGCGCCGGATTGCTGCGATCAGGCGGCCCCGGCTGTGCCGCAGGGGTGCTCGCCTGCGCCGCACGCTCGCGGCGTTCACGCTCGAGGTGCGCTCGCTCAGGCAGCCACGTCCCGGCTTGGAACTGAGCATAAAGTGTGCGAACGTAACCCACTGGATTTTGAACCGGGTGCCCGCTGCGGTGGTTAACCGCCATCTCATCCAAAAATTCCTGCTGGACAATGGATGGCGCATTTTTCGGTGTCAGGTAATCGGCAATGACCTGCTGCTCGGCCCGGCGTACGAAGGGTGGCCAAATCAGCGCTATGGACGAAACCACCCCCACAGTGCCGCGAACCGTACCGACCGGTGGCGGTTCAACGTGCGTGCGTGTAGTAGTAGACGTAGTCAAAGACGTAATCAAATCCGCGCGCGCATTGGCAATGTACGTTTCCCGCCGAACACCATGTACGTTTTCCACCATCTTCTGTGTACGTTTCCCTCCATCCACCAATGTACGTTTTCCACCATCTAATTTCTCCGGTTGGGAGAAATTAGATGGGTGCTTTCGTACACTGGTGCGGAATGGAAACCCGGTTTCCACTTTTGTAGTTGGTGGAAAACGTACATTGGGCGCGACAGCGTTACTCGCAAACTGGTCCGCCGCGGCGAATAGACGACTACGCAGATCGTCCGCAGCGAGGTCGCGTGTCATCGCTGCACCGCCGGATGCTCGAGCGACGATTGGCTGCAGCAATTCCAGCAAGCGCTGAGGATTCACCTGCGTGTAGAGACGTTTGCGGAATGTCTGTGTCAGTTGCTCATCAATGAGTTTTAACTGGCACAATTTGTGCTTTGCGTTTTCTAGCTGCCGCCGATTTAACGCAATGTCGCGCTGCCAATCTTTCGCTGTGACCGAGATCCACATGCCGGCGCCAGAATCGAGCGCACGGCGCTGCAAAGCGATCAAGCGGGAGAGCACCAGACCCGCGTTAACGCCGCCAGTGAGCTCCGCCAGAATGCGGTGGTAACCTATCGTGGGGCCCAGCGCTTTGCGCATGGCAGCTTCCTCAACCCGCATAAAGTCAAAAGATAGATTCAGTGGCAGCGCGCTCTGGTGCAGTTCACCGAGCATCCTGACTAGATTCTCGCGATTGATCCGATACCATAGGCGTGCCGGCTTGCCGCCCCGCCATTCCTGGATCAAGTCTAGGTCACGCAGGTGCTTGCGAGCTGTTTCTTGTTCATCGCGCGACAACCCCGTTTCGCGCAACCATTCTTCACGGGTCTTAAAAATCCAGCCATCGTTCTGAACAACGTCCCGACCGTGCCGGGTCCAGTAGGTTAACTGCGATAGCAAGACGGCCGCTTTGGGATGGCCGGTGATCCGCGCCAGGTGAACCGAGAACGCAATCGGGTGGCTCTCTTTGAGGAGCGCCCAAAAGCGATCAAAATGCGGACGGTAGGGGCTCGTCATGCGTTGCGCCCTACGACCACATTAGAGGTTGCTGCCGACCCGCTACACGGGCCTTGGCGGCCTCACGGATCGCCTTGTTGATTGCGTACCACTGGATCCGGAAAAACAGCCGCGGCGGCACACCGCTACGTGTTTCTTCTATGAAGCTCTTGGCCAAGAGCAGTCGACGGGCAGTAACCTGCTCTTTGCGCGACAAGCCGAGTCGTTGTACCCAGAGTTCCTGATGCACCTCGATCCAATCGTCGAGCGGCCGATCCTCGCGCTCGATGAACGACAAGTCGGTCAGGATCGCCGCCGCATTCAAACTGCCGCAGATTTCGACAAACACCCGATGAATCGTCACGGGTGCGTCGAAAGCGGCCAGCGCCGCCTCTTGTTCAATGGGGTCGACAACGGGCAACCGAACCTCCGTCAAGTCAATAGATGACGCTGGTTCGAGAAGCGATCCATCTGGAGCAAGGTGCATTTTCCACATACCATTTTTCCTAAATTCTAGATCTCAGTTCCGGCTACCGGCTGGTGTGTCGGGGCGCGTAACGCTGCTACTCCACGATTAGATTAGTCAACTTGCTCGACCACAACAGTCCCGCTGACCCGAACGAGCTTTCCGGTCTCCGCGTCCATGAAATACCAACCATCACTGTGGTCTTCGGTAGACACCTTGCCATTTGACGTCCACTCTTTTATGACACCGCCAGATGCGGCATAGAGCGTGACATGGAATTTGCTACCCAGCGCACCGATCTGCGCGCGATCCGCATCCGTACAACCCGAAAATGCGATCACAACCACCAACAATAGTGCAGACAATTTCATATGATTTTCCATTCCTGGCTCGGATGGTATTCCTGCCTACCTATCCGTTAGCCGATTCTGCGTGTCTGGCAATTGCCCACGGCAGACCGACCTCCAAAAAAACGCTTATCCAGCGAGCGTATGACGTGTCACGCCGGTTATACCTTTCGGCAACTCGCCAGATCTGTCAATGCCGGAGCTCACGAATCCAGTCCCTGTTCCACCAACGACCTTGAGATGCTCGACTTCAAGTTTGGCGCTGTTGATGAGCGTCTGCGCGGTATTATTGATAGAACGTGCTTGAGCCGCATCCATCTTGCCGGCTCTGAGGTCGCGTAAGGTGTCAAAGAGAACGCTGCGCAACTCGGTGATGTCGTTGTTCATGATTTCGATCCTTTGTTGATTTGGCGGGTAACAACCGCACGCAGTTGGATTAGTTGCGTAATTTCTTTCGGGAAATTGTGCAGCGTGTTTCTCAGCATCACGTCACGTTTAGTGATCAACTCCAGGTTGTCGATCGCACAGTTGGCGCGATTTCCATCTTTAAAACTCAACACCTTGCCAGGTGGGATTGGTCCATGAACATCTTGCCAATTCTTCCTATGCACCTGCGTCCACTCATTCGGCTCAGCGAGCTTGACCCATAGATATCCGTCCGGTCGCTTCAAAACCGTCCCTACCGGGACACTGTTGTGCGGGCGCTGACCGGGCTTGAACTGCGTGGCCTGCATGCCATCGTAAGTGACTCCCTTCTTTCCTTTGTTCCAAGGTACAAGCCCCTTTTGGAATCGTTGACTCGTACCCTTTTCCGCCAGATTTGACCGACCCGACGCCGAGCTCGCGAAAAATTCAGCCGATTTTTCGAGTTCCAACTGTTTGGCTTTCCGGTAGACCTGGTTGACAGTTTTTCCCAAAACTCGAGCAATCGTCTCCGCAGTGACATGTGGATACCGCTCGCGCAAATAAGCGACCTCACTATCTGGCCACTGCGCACGCGGCGCGTGGGTTGAGCCTATTTTTCGCTTCGTCATAGAGCACCTTCTGCTATCAAGATCAAAACGCAATTTCTGACTGTTGCCGCCTGCTAAAGCAGGTTCGGCAAGGATCAGAGTTCGCTATTAATGTGATGGGTTTGCGCCCACCGGATGAATCAAAAAGGGCTCACGGTTCTGGCCAGCGATCCATTTCGGAGGTTTGCCCCGCCCCGACCATGTGCTTCCTGACGACGCGTCGCGATATTTCGGTGCGACGCCGACACGAGTCTGGCCTTTCTTGGCCTTCGGGCCCCGAACGAGTCCAAGATCCGACGCAGAGATTCCGTAGTCCTGCATTTTCTGCTTTATCTCGACAATCACGACGTCAAACTCTCGTACTTTGGCTTCCTCGATCTGTTTTTCGAGGAGTTCACGTTGCTGCAACAGGTCTCTATAAGTCGTCATATTTCCTCTTTTGGCTCAAGGCCGGGTGGTGGGTAAAGCATTTTTATCGGGCGCGCCCGCGCATAAGTTGCTTACGCGCCCGCGCATGGATCTCAATTACAGTCATGTTTTCCATAATCGATCCCGGTTATTTCATGTGAAGGGTTGCGAACAGCGTGGTCATCGAGTATCGACCAAAGCGCTCATGGATCTGAAAATAGCGCTCGCGCAGATCCGGCGTCGATTCGGTCAGCTCACGCCAGGCCTGATAGATTCGATTGACCTCAATGTCAGGTAGGGCACTGGGCTTTCCCGGCGGCACAGCATTAAGTTGTTGACGCACGCGAGTGATCTCAGTGCGAGTTGTGCCAGGAAACATCGCCTGAATCATTGAAGTGCTGGCTTGGTGCAAAACGAAATATTTCAACATGACTTCTTCCCACCACTGATGGTCAATTCTTTCGCTCACGAAGTTGACTACGTCCAAATCGAGCAATACACGAATTCCAAAGCCGTTGACCAACCGATCAGCGATCGCCTCGATGGCTTCATTTCGCAATACCCGCTGCGATGTTTCGCTCAACCCGGAAAGCGCTGTTCCATTGCGTGTGAGTTGCAATAATTCATGGAACGCTAATCGGCGTATCTCTGGCGAGTGCAATTCCAGCAGATGCTCTGCCATGTCACACCTCCTCGGCAAACTTGGGATCCACGCCCTGCTTGATCCAGAACTCCGAGGTGAAACGTTCCGGATAAGCCTGCCGAACATCGCGTAGCGCTTGGATGAACCGAAGATAAAGTGGACCCACAGCGTCGGCCGGGTCGCACATAGAGGCGATCAGACGATAGAACTGGTCAGGCTGTACTTGTTCGCCAACAATTTCCAGGCATGCCTGCTCCCATAGGTCGATATCCATGCAAATGCGTGCAAATGGCCCGTCGGGCACCAGCGTGAGACCTGCAGGTGTGTTCTGCTTCGAAATGAACACCAGCCACCACCAGCCGTAGTAGCGATCAGCAGCTATCCCATTCGCCGCTTGCGTATCGAGTGCCGGCTCGTCCGCCGCCAACACAGGCGGGTCGACCAAGTACCACAGCGGCAACGCCGGACATTCCCGAATACAGTCGACAAGGCTGCAGGCGGAGGCAAACTCGCTCAATACCGCCATGAATTCAGCGCGAGGATCGGCATTGCGTTTCTCCAACCCGGCCAGATAGGGATCCGGTGCCAGCTCTATTGGTTCGCCCGGTACCGCGTCCAGCGTGGCGGGTTGAGATGGAACAGGCGGCGTCTCAACAATTTTGATCCGAGAACCAGGATCTCTTGGACGTGGGGGCGCCGCCGTCGCTACGGAAGGGGCGCCAGCGTTAGCATTGCCGTCAGCGCTTCCCGGGGTCTGAGGCTCGTTATTCTGCAACGGGAGCCAATCGTTGCCGGATACACTCTCCGCACCACCGGGCTGCATGGGAACTAACAGCGGTTGCGACTGCGGCCGAGCCAGCTCACGCAATTGGTCTGCGGTCAGTTCCGGCTGCTTATCGAGTATGTGAAATAGGCGGTCGACGTCGTCTCTCGCGACACCGGCGACATGGGAAAATCGCGAGAAGATCTTTTCGATTAGGCCATCTACATCGAGTACGTCAGTCGCGCTCTGTTCTTTTCCAATGCGTGCGAGCTCTATTTCGGGGGCATACACAAGATCTACAAGTCTCACTTCGCTTATATCGAGCTTCTCCGCAAGCTTGGATATTTTGCTATACGCGGGCTGCAGGCGATCCCGAACGTCTTTGCTGCTCAGGTCGGTTGCAGCCTCACCCAAACCGTTGAAATTCTGTATCGCAAACCGGTATATTCTCAACCACGTATGGCTGGCAACAACCCCATCGCCCTTTAGCGCTTCGGACAGGTCACGCAGGGAGAGTTGACGTCCGCTATCTTGATTAATTTCATCGCATAGACCGAGGATCGATGTAGCGTTATCCCAAAAGCAGAGATCGGACCTGGAATTATTTTCGATAAGGTGCGACGCGCGCAGATGGCGCTCACTGATGTATGGCGTCAAGATGAAGTCGAATTCATCAAAACGCGGATCTTGCGTTTCCGCAAACAGATCGTGCACGATCGTTAGTCGGGTATTACCGCCACGAGCCGTAATATAGAAGTCTTGATGGGGCCTTTTCGTGATCGTGATGATCTGCTCAATGCCCTTCGCTTGAATCGACTCCTTTATTTCCGCATATTTTGCGTTCGTGATGGTCCGCGGGTTGTGTTCATAAGGGCGCACCCGGCGCGCGGAGAGTCGAATAATCGATCCCTCGCTTGCGCCGCCAGCGACTGGTTTGGGATTGGCTTGATTCAAGCGTGCGGTTATCTCTTCAGGCGTAAACCGCCGCTTCGCGACCCCAGTCATAGTGCTGCTCCAGCTTCGTCGTCAACCACTTCGTCTTCTGCATTATCGGGATCGGAGACCTCATCAACGTAAATTTCGTTGAGTTCCGGAAAAAGCTCCCAGACCAGCTTGTGCATGGACTGCCAAGCGGAATTGGCCGTGCGGTCCCGGCCATAGGCATGAACGGGGATTTGCTGTGTCATGGCTGCGGGATAAGCGGCCGCGTGTGGAATTTGTGTAGCAAGAACGCGAACCTTCTTATGCCCCGCAAACTGCAGCCGGATCGAGTTTGCGATATCCCGGGAATTGTTGGTACGCTCCTGATCGTTAATCAGAGCGTAGAGGTCGCCAGATTGGAGCTCCGGACTCATGTCAGCCATGCTATTCAGCTCGGCGAGCATCTGCAGCGTGCCGGTAGAAAATTCACGCGCCGAAATGATGTCGGGTTTAATCGGCGACAACATGATGTTTGCGGCCATAGCGGCCGTATTCTGCAGCCACCCGGCGGCACCCTGGGTGTCAATGATGACGACGTTGTACCGGCTAAGGATCGGGGAATTACGGATGGCACGTCGCAGGATGATCAAACGATCTTCACGGCCGCTTAGCCAGCTTTGAAGGGAACCGTCCGCATCTGAATAGATGATGTCGAGGTTCGGAATATTCGTTTGACTGATGCTGTCTTCGAGAATACTGCCGCCCCGCTTGATCACCGTGCTCAAGCCGTGCGGAGCGCTCAACAATAGCTCAAACGATTTGGATAGGCTGGGCTGCACATCGGCATCGATCAGCAGAACTTTCATGCCGAAGTCGGCAAGTATTCCACCTAGATTGGCGGACGTGGTGGTCTTCCCCACCCCGCCTTTTGACGAAACAACAGATATGATTTCTGGCATAGCTCTCTCTCAGTGCGCTCACATATGAACGACTGCGGAATGCTATGAATATTTTTCTGGGGCACCGCCCCTACCACCCAATGCGACCCTTATTTGCGAGTCTATTTGTATTATGTTAAATTAAATATCTACATCAATAGCCCAACGACACAGTCACTCAGCAATCGATGCCCCCTGGATTCCATGCCCGCGCATTGCGGCCGCCACCACACCGTTTCGCTTCATCCTCGCGATAAAGTCATCGAGCCACCCGGCGGCTTCCGGGCCGCGAGACTTCGCGATCCCCATAGCCTGTCGGATCACCATAAAGTTTTCGCTGAGTAAGCGTAGCCCACCAAGCCGCTGCGCATCGGCTTCCAGTTGCGGCTTAACCCCCGCGGCAACATCCAACCCTTCGCGCAGGAAAGTATTCACGACTTCGGGTGACGTCGAGCCGCGAACGATTTCTGCTTGTTTGAGTTCTCGTGTCAGGTAAAGGTCGTACGCGCTACCGGTCCCAACGGCTACCCGGATGCCGGGATTGTCCACCTCGCTGTTGGTCTGGATGGGCGAATCCACACGAACCAGATAACTGCCTTCGATAAGGATATACGGGGCGGTAAAGGCGATTTCCTCACCGCGTTTTGGGTCTACGGCGAAAAAACCGACGTCTGCTTCGCCTAAGGCGACTGCCGCGACCGCCTTGCCGGCGGCATCGAAGGTCAAGAATTCCAGCGGTAACGCCAATGCGATGGCCAACTCGCGCGCCAAGTCGACGGAAATACCCTGCGGCTGTCCGGCGGCGTCTTGGGTCGCGAGAATCGGATTGCCGTAGTTGATGGAGACACGCAAGCACCCGCCCGGCGCGAGTTTGGCAAGAATCTCAGGGGTCACAATAGCCATCGCGAACACCGTCCAGTTATGGGTTGATCGATCGTAAATAGAGCGTCGGAAACTGTATCCGCCTCCGAGCCCCCTATTGCTTGGTACAACTTAGTGCTTGTACCTCAAATTAACATGCAACACCCCCCTACCGCACCAGAAAAACAAGCTTTGCCTTATACGATCAAGTGTTGCTTGAGCATTACGTACACCTATTCCAGCATAAATCCGCGCTGTGTCGCACGAAATCAACACGGGTGTGCTGCCGCAGAGATAAGTCACGAACCTGAAATATGTTCTTCGTAGCATCGCGTTGCTCTGGATAGGACAGCTTCGCGCACTGTATCGCTCGAATCCCGGTCTTATCCATCAGGCAAGGACCTGCACACAACTCCAACCAAAAATATGAAAACCATGAAACTCAAACACACAGCAATTGCTCTTCTCGCACTGAGCGCATTTACCGGTTCCGCCTATGCGCAAAGTAGTGTGACGCTGTACGGCATCGTCGATACCGGCCTGCTCTACAACAGCAACGTCAAAGGCAGCAGCGAATTCGCCATGAGCCAAGCCACCTCTTCGCGCTGGGGTTTGAAGGGCGCCGAAGATCTTGGCGGCGGCTTGCAGAGCGTGTTTGACCTGGAAAACGGCTTCACCACAGCCACCGGCACCCTGTCCCAAGGCGGCCTGGAATTCGGCCGCAAGGCCTTCGTCGGTCTGAGCAGCTCAAGCTGGGGTACCGTGACGCTCGGCCGTCAATATTCGGTCAGCAACGACTTCACCGCGTCGTTCGCCTCGGGTGGCGACTGGGCTGCGTCCGGTTTGGGCTACGGCACGCGTGCGAGCGACGTCGACAACGTCGATACGTCGAACCGCATCGAGAATTCGCTCAAGTACGAAAGCGCGGTGTTCAACGGTTTGCAGTTCGGCGCGATGTACAGCTTCGGCGGCCAGGCAGGCAATGTCACCAAGAGCGAAGTGATCGACGCGGGCGTATCGTATAGCAACGGTCCGTTCAAGTTCGGCGTGGGATACGATTTCACCAAAGATCCGTACTATGCGACCTTCGGCGATCAAGGCAATTCGTCGACCTCGGCGACCGGCACCAACGACAATATCAACAATACGATTTATGGCGGCTACGCTTCGGCTGGCGCGCAACAGATCGTCGTCGTCGGAGGCTCGTACACGACGGGCCCGGCAACTATCGGCCTCGTGTACTCGAACACGCAATTCCTGAGCCTGGGCTCGGTCGCCGCCGGCGGTGCAATCGGCGCACCCAAGTACACGAGCGGTTCGGCTACCTTCAATTCGGGCGAAGTGAACCTGAAGTACATGGTGAACCCGGCGTTGCAATTGAGTGGTGCGTATATCTATACGCGCAACAGCGGTGCCGATGGCTTCAAGGGCGCGAGCTACAATCAGTTCAACCTGGGCGCGATGTATAACCTGTCGACGCGCACCTTCTTGTACGCGATCGCGTTCTACGAGAAGGCTTCGGGTACCGATTCGACGGGCAAGGCCGCTGTGGCCGATCTGGACGGTTCAGCCTTCAGTGCGAGCAACTCGCAATTTGCCACCATCGTGGGTATCACGCACAAGTTCTAAGTTTCCGGGCGGCTTGACTGCCTGATTGTGTGAGCAAGCCCGGACCTGGTGACAGGCCTGGGCTTTTTTCATCCGCTCAGATCACCGCGCAGGAAACACGGTATGTGCCGAAATGCCTCTACCCTCGCTCGATGCAGCGTCAACCGCAACGCGCCATGACCGCTTTTTCGCACTGCGTAGGCGGCATCGCGCAGAGGATGCCGCCTACTTTTGCTTACTGAGGTGCCGGCGGCCGTTTAGCCTGAGTCGCCAGAATTTTCGGCAACAGGGTGAACCACACTTGCACCACGGCAAGGAAAGCCAAGCCCCCTACCGTCGCCTGCGCCGCCATGTTGGCGTGCTCTTTGGACAAGCCGTGTTGCTCGAAATGCTCCGCCAGACCGGCCGCGCCCGCTTGAGCAAACGGAACGGCGATGGTGGAAGCGGCAATGCCGACGCCGCGTTGCAGCACTTGCGAAGCTACGTGCCCGGCAAATTCGGCGATGGTGTCGGTGTGTCCACCGACAAAACCCGTGACGGCTTTTTGCACGGCCGCTACGGGCCCCGTCGGAGGAGCGGTTTTCAGTTCAAACAAGGATACCGTTTGTTCATTACCATCGGGACCGGTCACTTTCGTCGTCGCGCGCGCCTTCGTCGTTTCCAATCCGAAACTCGTCATCATGCCCGCCACGTCCGAGGTCAAGACTCCGGCGCCGAGCGTCTGGCCCGGTGTCAGCGACGCCTTGGCGACAATCGCGCCCTTTGCCGCATTTGCGCCGCCAAACGAGACGTCGCCGGACATGATGCCGTTGAACGAGTCTATGGTGTACTGAGTTTGCTTCTTTGCCACATCGGCGCGCTGCGCCACTTGGTTTGGCGAGCCTTCGGGCACCAGCTCATGCGCAGGTATCGGCTTCAGTTCATGGGTGCCGCCGAACAGATGCGAAAGCCCCGCGGACGCAATCGGCACAAAGAGCGTCTGCCCGATGATATGACCCACCGCGCCGGTGGCGGCGCCTATGCCCATGGCTTTACCCTGCGTGGCGAGCTGGCTGAGAAACGGCTTGTCCGTAGAGTGTTCGGCAAGGGCGCCTAGACCGCGAAACAGGCCAAATGTCGTGGCGGTACCGACACCGAACGGAATCGCCGCTTGTGCGCGTGCGGCCCAGTTCGTAGGTGTGGTGATGTACTCCAAAAGTTTTTGCGGCGTGTTCACATGCGGCGGCAGCGGTTGAGACTCGAGTTCGTGTATCGCCGATCCTAAATCGGCGAGCGCAATGGTGCCCGCATTCAGCTCGGCCGCAGTAGCGATGCCGGACGCATTGCCTGCGCCTCCCTGCGGCAAATGGGCGACATGCGATGTGTTGATTTCCTCGATCGACGATTCGCTGTCGCTTCCGGCGCCCGGAAGGTTTGCGCGAGGACGGCTGCGCGCGGATTCCGCAACTTCGGGACGGGTCGAACGTATCGTCAATTGGCTCGACAGCGTCGTCTGGGGCAAATGCGTGCTGCTTGGGCGATTGGGCTGCTCCGACGGCGTGGCGTCCTGGGGCGGGGGGAGCGTCGAAGTGTGATCGGTGGTTGCCTCGGTAATGCCTTCCATGATGTCTCCTTGAATGATAAATATGTCGGTGCCGGATGCGGGTTGCTGCGGCGTGCCGGTTTTCCCGCCAAGGTGCGCTTGCATGCTTTTTCGCACAGCCCGGGTGGCCCGGCGCAGATACGGCGATAGCCCTATCTGCACGCAAGCAGTGCATGAGGATGTCTCTACGCACGCTTTCGGGGCATTCATTTCACCACCGGGCGTTGGGTGCGGTGCCGCGTACGCCGAAGCTGCGACACCGGATGCGAAGCGAGCGGCCGACTCCAACGGGCGAGTAATTTGGCTGTACTGGTTTTGTGATAGACCGGGACGGCTGATTTGCCTCTGCATCCGGCTCGACGCGCTTACGCCGGGCAATGCACAGCGAAGATCGACCCTGGCCCGATAACGCAGAAGATCGCCCATCGATGCGATAACCCCCAGTTTTTGAGATGATTTTGGGATGACTAAGAGCAAACCCTGATGTTAGAATTCAAACATCGATGTAACATATCAAACATAGACATTTCCGGCATGTTAGAAGCGCACCTTATCCAATGACAGATCGTTCTGCTCTTTCTCCTGCTGCATCTAACGTCCGGCCATTGCGGCCGGGCTTGGACCAGCCGGTTGCACGCAACCCCGGCGTGCCGTTCGACCCAGGCTGGTTTGACACCCTGCGGGTTAATTTAAGTGCTGTCGAGCGTCGTGTGGCGACACTGGGCACCCGCCGTTCCGTTAAAAAAGATGCGCAGGCGGCCTGGTTGCTCAAAGCCATCACCAATATCGACCTGACCACGCTGAATGGCGACGATACCGCCGGCCGGGTCAAGCGTTTGTGCGCCAAAGCTCGCCAGCCGGTGCGTGCCGACTTGCTGGAAGCATTGGGCATGAGTCACGAGCGGATCCGCACCGGTGCCGTATGCGTTTATCACCGCTTTGTCGCCACCGCGGTGGAAGCACTGGCCGGTAGCGGGATTCCGGTCGCCGCGGTGTCGACCGGTTTTCCCGCCGGTCTGATTCCGCACGAATTCAAATTGAAGGAAATTGCCGCCTCGGTGGCCGATGGCGCCCACGAGATTGATATCGTGGTGACGCGTGAACATATTCTGACGGGCAACTGGCTTGCCCTCTACAACGAAATCCGCGATTTCCGAGCCGCCTGCGGCGATGCGCACCTCAAAGCCATCCTGGCGACGGGCGATATTCAGACCTTGTCCAATATCGCTCGGGCCTCAATGGTCTGCATGATGGCCGGGGCCGATTTCATCAAGACCTCGACCGGCAAGGAAGGCGTCAATGCCACGCTGGCGGTATCCCTGGTGATGGTGCGCGCGATTCGCGACTATCACGAACGCACCAATTGGCTGGTCGGCTTCAAACCCGCCGGCGGCGTCTCGACCGCCAAGGGTGTGCTCAATTACCAGATTCTGATGAAGGAAGAATTGGGCCGCCGCTGGCTTGAGCCCGATCTGTTCCGGATTGGCGCTTCGAGCCTGCTGGCCGATATCGAGCGACAACTAGAACATCACGTGAGCGGCCGTTATTCGGCGTTCCATCGTCACCCACTTGCCTAAATCCCATGAGCATAGCCGAGTACTTTTCTTCAATGGATTACGGTCCCGCCCCGGAAGACGACCAGGCCGCCCGCGCCTGGCTGGCGTCGCATGACGCCCGCTTCAATCATTTTATTGCCGGCACCTGGGCCACTCCCGCCGCAGGCACAAGCTTCGACACTCATGAGCCCGCCAATGGCCGCCTGCTGGCGCAACTGGCCCAGGGTACGGCCGCCGATGTCGGCCACGCGGTGGACGCTGCGCGTAACGCACTGCCCGCTTGGCAAGCATTGGGCGGACATGGCCGAGCCAAACACCTGTATGCGCTGGCGCGCATGGTGCAGCGGCATAGCCGCCTGTTCGCCGTGCTGGAGGCGCTCGACAACGGCAAGCCGATCCGCGAGACCCGCGATATCGACGTGCCGCTGGTGGCACGGCATCTGCTTTACCACGCCGGCTGGGCCCAACTGCAGGATAGCGAGTTTGCCGACTGGGCCCCGCTCGGTGTGGTCGGCCAGATCGTGCCGTGGAATTTCCCCTTGCTGATGTTGTCCTGGAAAATCGCTCCGGCGCTGGCGATGGGCAATTGTGTGGTGTTGAAACCGGCCGAATTCACTTCGCTCACCGCTTTGCTGTTCGCCGAATTGGCACACCGCGCCGGGCTGCCGGCCGGGGTGCTGAATGTAGTCACGGGCGACGGCGGTACGGGCGCCGCATTGGTCGCACACCCGGGCGTCGACAAGATCGCTTTCACCGGTTCGACCGAGGTGGGCCGGCAGATACGCCAGGTTACCGCCGGCAGCGGCAAATCGCTGACCCTCGAATTGGGCGGCAAATCGCCGTTTATCGTGTTCGACGACGCCGATCTGGACAGCGCGGTCGAAGGTATCGTCGACGCGATCTGGTTCAACCAGGGACAGGTTTGTTGCGCCGGCTCGCGGCTGCTGGTGCAAGAAGGCATCGAGGCGCGCCTGGTCGACAAGCTGCGGCGGCGCATGCAAACCTTGCGGGTGGGCACCTCGCTGGATAAAGGCATCGACCTTGGCGCGATTATCGATCCCGTCCAGTTGGCACGAATCCGCACGCTGGTCGAACAAGGCGCCAATGAAGGCTGCGCGATCTGGCAACCCACCGGCCTGACCCTGCCGGCCGACGGTAATTTTTTCCCGCCGACCTTGATTACCGGTGTCGCGCCCGCATCGAGCCTGGCTCAAGAAGAAATTTTCGGGCCGGTACTGGTCACCATGACCTTTCGCACTCCCGAAGAAGCTGTCGCACTCGCCAACAATACTCGTTATGGCCTGGCTGCCAGCGTCTGGACCGAGACCATCGGCCGCGCGCTCGATATCGCACCGCGCCTGGCCGCGGGCGTGGTATGGATCAACGCCACCAATCTGTTCGACGCCAGTGTCGGTTTTGGCGGTTACCGCGAATCGGGCTTTGGCCGTGAAGGTGGCCGTGAAGGTGTCTACGAATATCTCAAGCCGCGCGCCTGGAGCAAGCTCAAGCCGCGCGCGTCGACTCAGGCACCGGCACCGGCAGCAAACACGGAAATTCTGCCCGCGGCGTCGACCCTGATCGATCGGACTGCCAAGCTCTTTATCGGCGGCAAGCAAGTACGTCCCGATGGCGGCGGCTCGCAGCCGGTATTCGCGCCTGATGGGCGGCAAGTCGGCGAAGTCGGCACGGGCAGCCGCAAAGATATCCGCGATGCTGTGGCGGCGGCGCGCGCGGCCCAGGGCTGGTCCAAGGCCACCGCCCATAATCGTTCGCAGGTGCTGTTTTATCTGGCGGAAAACCTCGCCGTGCGTGCCGACGAATTCGCCCGGCAGCTTGGCGAGCGTGCCGGCATGTCCGCCGACGCCGCGCAAAATGAGGTAGATTTGGCGGTACAGCGCTTGTTTACCTATGCTGCTTGGGCGGACAAATTCGATGGTGCGGTACGTCAGCCGCCTTTGCGCGGCGTGGCACTCGCCATGCATGAGCCGCTCGGCGTAATCGGTATCGGCTGCCCGGCGGAGCACCCGCTGCTGGCATTTGTATCGCTGCTGGCACCGGCAATCGCGCTCGGCAATCGTGTGGTGGTCGTGCCCCACCCGTCCGCGGCTCTCACCGCCACCGACTTCTACCAAATCGTGGAAACCTCGGATGTGCCGGCCGGCGTGGTCAATATTGTGACGGGTGACAATCGCGCTTTGCTGGCGGTGCTGGCCGCGCATGACGATGTCGATGCGGTGTGGAGTTTCGGCGATAGCGAACAGGCGGCCGAGGTCGAACGCCTGTCGATAGGCAACCTCAAACGGACTTTTGTGGATTACGGCCGCGCTCTGGATTGGCAAACCCGGGAGAGCGAAGGTTTCGCCTTTTTGCGCCAAGCCGTGCAGGTGAAAAACATCTGGATACCGTATGGAGATTAAATCCTTCATCCCATCTCGATCCAGCTTGTAACAGATAGCATAAGAAGCCGGCAAGGCTCGCTAAAAAATTAAGGAGACACAGTGCTGAAGAATCTCGATCCACTCTTGAACGCCGATGTACTGTACGCGTTGCGCGCAATGGGCCACGGCGATGAACTGGTGATTTGCGACGCGCATTTCCCGGCCGATTCGGTGGCGCGCCAGACCGTGCTCGGCAAGTTGCTGCGTATCGATGCGGTACCGGCTGCGCGCGTGCTCAAGGCGGTGCTGTCGGTATTGCCGCTCGACACTTTTGTCGATGCTCCGGCTTGGCGCATGGAAGTTGTCGGCGCACCGCAATCGATCCCGGCCGCGCAGCAAGATGCCCAGCGAGAACTTGACGCCGCCGGCGGCGCAATCCAGTTCGCGCCGCTGGAGCGGATGGCCTTCTACGAACGCGCCAAACGTGCGTACTGCGTGATTGCGTCCGGCGAGCAGCGCGGCTATGGCTGTTTTATCCTGAAGAAAGGTGTCCTGATCACCCCCGATGCAACTGCGCCGGGAGAGACTCGATGAGCCGCACCGGCCGCGTTTTTATCGTCGGAATTTATGTCACCGACCTCACCTTCCGCGCCGCGCGGATGCCGTTGTTGGGCGAAACCATTGCCGGCTCCACCTTCAAGATGGGTCCTGGCGGCAAGGGGTCGAACCAGGCCGTGGCCGCGGCTCGCGCGGGCGCCGAGGTCACTTTCTGTACCCGCATCGGCAATGACGCGTTTGGCACGATTGCACGCGCAACCTGGCAGGCCGATAACATAAAAGTGCGCGCCACGGCGCTCGACGATGTCGCCACCGGCGCCGCGCATATCTTTGTCGACGAGGTCACCGGCAAAAACGCCATCATCGTCGCCGCCGGTGCCGCCGCCACCATGACGCCGGCCGACCTGGACGCTGTCGAAGCGGAAATCGCCGCCAGCGCGGTGTTCGTGACCCAGTTGGAACAACCCCTGGCGGTAGCACGGCACGGTCTGGCGCTGGCCCGCAAGCACGGTGTACTGACGGTCTTCAATCCGGCGCCTGCGCTGCCGATCGACGACGATATGTATCCGCTGTGCGATTTCATCACCCCCAACGAAACCGAAGCCGCCGCCCTCACCGGCGTCACCGTCAACACCGTGGACGATGCACGCCGTGCCGCGCAGATCCTGCTCGGCAAAGGTGTCGGCGCGGCCATTATCACGCTCGGTGAAAGTGGCGCCCTGTTTCACACGGCCCAACATTCGGAACTGATCCCGGCCTATCAATGCGGTGCCGTAGTGGAAACCGCCGGCGCGGGCGATGGTTTCACGGGGGGCCTGGCCGCGGCGCTGGCGCGTGGCGAAACTCCGTTACAAGCAGTGCGTTTCGGTTGCGCCTTGGCCAGCTTGTCGGTGACACGCGCGGGCACCGCACCGTCCATGCCCAAGCTGACGGAAATACTTGGTGTGCTGGCAGTAGCCGCATGAAAACCCCACGCCACTCGGTGTATTGCCGGATTCAATCAGGAGACCTGTGCATATGATGAAATTCCTGCCCATTCCGGCCAGTTGGTTTAAAGACCGGCAGCTCAATTTCCTGCTCGGCGTCAACCTGCTGATCACCCTCATCGCACTGGTGCTGTCGCATGGCGAATTCGCCGGGATCGACAACTTGCAATCGATGGCCAGCCAGTTACCCGAAGTGGCGCTGCTGGCCCTGGGCATCATGTTGTCGATGATTTCCGGCAACGGCGGGATCGACCTGTCCGGGGTCGGTCTCGCCAACCTGGCCGGGATGACGGCCGCGCTGACGGTTCCCCACTATATAAGCGGGGATGATTCGCCGGTGCTGTTCACCGTCGCCTTTGTCCTGCTGACGCTGGCAATCGGCTTGCTGGGCGGTCTCTTGAACGGTTTGATCATCGCCTATCTGCGGCTCACGCCTATTCTGTGCACGCTGGGCACCCAATTGGTGTTTACCGGCCTGGCTGTGGCGCTCAGCAACGGTGCCTCGGTCCATGTCGATTATGTCGACCCCTTATCGGAAATCGGTAACGGCACGCTATTCCAGGTACCGATTTCCTTTCTGATTTTTGTGGCGGCGCTGCTGCTGGTGGGTTGGATTCTGCGCCAACGGCCTTTTGGCTTGAAGTTGTATCTGATGGGTACGAACCCGAAAGCCGCGGTCTACGCCGGCATTCCGCAAGCCCGCATGCTGATCGGTACTTACATGTTGTGCGGGCTGATGGCTGCGCTGTCCGGCCTGATCGTCACCTCGCATACCTCAAGCGCGAAATGGGACTACGGTAATTCTTATCTGCTGATCGCGATCCTGATTGCGGTGATGGGCGGCGTCAATCCGGCCGGCGGCTACGGCCGGGTGCTGTGTGTCCTGTTCTCGGCGACCGTGCTGCAGTTGTTGTCGAGCTTGTTCAATTTGCTCGGTATTTCACAATTTTTTGGCGATTGCGCCTGGGGCTTTTTGCTGCTGGTCACCCTCGCCTTTGCCGGCAATGTGCGCTTGCCTTGGCGCTCACGTACCAAGCCCGCGCATGTTGCCGCACCGCCACCGCCCAGCTAGCCGTACTACTGAATAAGTTTGCGGAAACCTCGTGCCCCCGGGGACTCCGCCTGCCTGACCCCAGGGGACAACTAAAAAGACAGGAGACTTGCAATGAAACTGACTCGTTTTGCCACTGCCCTCGCCGGCGTATCGCTCGCGCTTGGTGCTATCTCCCTGGCTCAAGCGGCCGGCGATGTCACCATCGTCACCGTCGTCAAGGTCACGGGCATCAACTGGTTCAACCGGATGGAAGAAGGCGTCAAGGAATTCGCCAAGGAAAATCCCGGCATCAACGCGTATCAAACCGGTCCGGGCCAGGCCGATGCGGCCCAGCAATTGAAAATCATCGAAGATTTGATTTCCAAAAAGGTGACCGCGTTGGCGGTGGTGCCGTTCGATCCGCCGACCCTTGAACCTGCCTTGAAGAAGGCCATGGATCGCGGCATCAAGGTGGTGACCCATGAAGCCGACAACGAGAAAAATACCGATGTCGATATCGAAGCATTCGACAACACCGCCTACGGCGCATCGCTGAACGAGCATCTTTCCGCCTGTATGCATCAGGAAGGGAAATGGGCCGTGCTGGTGGGTTCGCTGGGCAGCCGTTCGCAAGTGCAATGGGCCGACGGCGGCATCGGCAATGCGAAGAAGTATCCGAAGATGGATTTGGTCGAACCCAAGCTGGAAACCAACAACGATGGCGAACGCGCCTACGAGGTGGCCAAGGAAGTGCTGCGCAAACATCCTGACCTGAAAGGCTTCCAGGGCTCGTCTTCGCTGGACATCATCGGTATCGGGCGCGCGGTCGAAGAAGCCGGTTTGCAAGGCAAGCTGTGCGTATTCGGCACGGGCCTGGCCGGTGAAGCCGGCAAGTTCCTCGAAAGCGGCGCGGTCACCGGCATCGCGTTCTGGGATCCCAAGATCGCGGGTCTGGCGATGAACAATATCGCCAAAATGCTGATCCAAGGCAAGACAGTCACCAACGGCATGGATCTCGGCTTGCCGGGTTACAACAAGGTGACGGTCAGCAAGGGTCCGGGCAAGGGCATCATCGTGCGCGGCGCGGGCTGGATCGATGTCGACAAATCGAACTACAAGCAATACGCTTTCTAAGCGCATTTTCCGTTGGCTGTAAGCCGGTGTGCCGTAAGGCGCACCGGTTGATCGATGAAGACTGCTATGACACCTGCTTCCAGCGCACCCCAGCCGTTCCTGCAAATCGTCGGTGTACACAAACGCTTTACCGGCGTGCATGCGCTGCGCGGCGTCAACCTGCAATTCCAGCGCGGCCAGATCTATCACTTGCTAGGTGAAAACGGCTGTGGCAAAAGCACATTGATCAAAATTATCGCCGGCGCCCAGCCACCCGACGAAGGTTATCTGGTGGTCGACGGCACCCGCTACGAACAATTAAGCGCCTTGCAGGCGCTCTCGGCCGGCATTGAGACGGTGTATCAGGATCTCTCGCTGCTGCCCAATATGAGTGTGGTCGAGAATATCGGCCTGACCTCGGAACTGGCCCAGCACGACGGCCGGCTGGCCCGCACCTTCGACCGCCGCGCGCTCGGCGCTCTGGCCGCCAAAGCCCTGCGTGAAGTCGGCCTGCCGGCCGATGCCGAATTTCAGTCCACCTTGATCGAATTGCTGCCGCTGGCCACCCGGCAATTGATCGCCATCGCGCGCGGCATCGCCAGCGAAGCGAAATTTGTGATCATGGACGAGCCCACCGCGTCGCTCACCCAGAAAGAAGTCGACAATCTGATACGTGTGCTCAACGGCCTGCGCAGCAAAGGCGTCACGGTGCTGTTCGTCAGTCATAAGCTCGATGAATGTTATGCCATCGGCGGCGAAGTGATTATCTTGCGCGACGGCCAGACCATGTCGCAAGGCCCGATCGAAAACTATACCAAAGCGCAGATCAGCGAACTGATGACCGGGCGCAAGCTGTCCAATGAACGCTATCGCAACAGCGAAACCAGCGGTGAAATCATTTTTGAAGCGGCGCAACTGGGTCGCAAAGGACAATTCCGCGAGGTCAGTTTTACCCTGCGCAGCGGCGAGATACTGGGCGTTACCGGCTTGCTCGACTCGGGCCGCAATGAACTGGCGCGGGCTCTCGCCGGCGTGGCTCCGGCCGACAGCGGTACCTTGCGTCTGCGCGGCGAAACCATCCGCTTGCGCTCGCCGATCGACGCGATCCGCTACCGCATCGGTTACGTACCCGAAGACCGCCTGAGCGAAGGCTTGTTTCTCGATAAGCCTATCCTCGATAACGTGATTGCGGCGGTGATCAGCCGCTTGCGCGGCCGCACCGGCCAGCTCGATCGAGCCCGTGCCCGCCAGTTGGCGGAACAAACCGTGGCCGACCTGCAAATTGCCACGCCCGATATCGGCAAACCGGTGCAGTCGCTCTCCGGCGGTAACCAGCAGCGCGTGCTGATCGGGCGCTGGCTGGCCATCTCACCGGCCATCCTGATCCTGCACGGACCGACCGTGGGGGTCGATGTCGGTTCGAAAGACACCATCTACCGCATCATGCAAAGCCTGTCGCAGCAAGGCATCAGCATCCTCTTGATCAGCGATGACCTGCCCGAGCTGCTGCAAAATTGCGACCGCATCCTGCTCATGAAAAAAGGCCGTCTGGCCGATCAATTCGATGCCCGGCAAGTCACCGAGGCCGACCTGTACCACGCACTCCTGTCTGAGGCAGCATGAACTCCATCGCGACCACTTCGCCCCCCGCCGAACCGGCCGCAGCCCAACCCCACCTGGGTTTGCGAGCGCGCCTGACGCGTCATCCCGAGCTCTTCACCCTGGCGTTGCTGCTACTGACTTGTGCCGGCGTCGGCGCGATCAATCCGCGCTTTTTTCAGCTCGCCACCTTGTTCGATTTATTGCATAGCGCCACCACTACCGGCTTGTTCGCCTGCGGCGCGCTGGTGGTACTGGCGTCCGGCGGAATCGACGTGTCCTTTATGGCGATTGCCGCGCTGGTCATGTATTCGGTGACCAAGGCGGTATTTGCCTGGTGGCCCGAGATGCCGTTCGCCTTGATTCTGCTGGTCGGCGCCTTGGGCGGCACGCTGCTGGGCCTGCTTAACGGGCTGGCCGTCCACACCTTGCGCGCGCCTTCGTTGATTGTCACGATCGGCACCCAGTACCTGTATCGCGGCATTTTGCTGACCTTCGTCGGCACCATGTTTTTTATGAATATTCCACCGAGCATGGATCGCTTCGGCCGCACCGCTTTGCTGCATTACCAGACCAGCGACGGCTTGCGCGCCGTGTTGCCGGTGTCGGTGCTGGCGCTCGTGGTAGGCGCGGCGCTCACCTGGTGGTTGTTGAAACGCACCATGATGGGCCGCGGCGTGTACGCGATGGGCGGCAGCCTGGTGATCGCCGAGCGCTTGGGCTATCGGCTGCGGGCAATTCATTTGTTTGTGTTCGGTTATGCCGGATTGTTGGCCGGGGTGGCCGGCATCCTGCATGTGTCGAACAACCGGCTCGCCAACCCGTTCGATCTGGTCGGCACCGAACTGGACGTGATCGCGGCGGTGATACTTGGCGGTGCCAGGATCACGGGCGGTACCGGCACTGTGTGGGGCACGTTGCTTGGGGTGATGTTGGTCACCCTGATCAACCAGGTGCTGATCCTGGTCAATGTGCCCACCACCTTGCAAAAGGTGATTGTCGGTATTTTTATCCTGATTGCCGGCACCCTGTTCGCCTTTGTCAGGCGGCGTTAGGCCGTTGGCCTGACAGCCCGCATAAGCAATTGCCGATAAACCCCTGGCGGTAAACGCCGCGCCATGGTGCGGCGTTTACTTGGCGGCGCGCAACTGCTGACCCTGTTCGGTAATGATCGAATCGAAGTCGGCCACCTGGGCGAAGCGCACTGCCCTAACCTGCCCGAGTTTGCTGGTGTCCACCACCAGATGGGACTCCACCGCGCAGTCCATGGCCGCCTGCTTGATCGGCACTTCGTGGAAATTCCAGCAACTGACACCGCGCGCGGCATCGACTCCACCGGCCGAAATCAGGGCTTTATTGATGCCCATATGACGCAACGCGGCCAGGCTCTCGTTGCCGGTAAACGAATCGGATGACGGGACATACACTCCACCGAGCAATATCAGCCGGACATTCTCCATGCGCCGCACGGCCTCGGCGACATTCAGCGAATAGCAGATTATCGTGACGTTGAGATCACGCGGCAGAAACTGGCCGATCCGCGCCAAGGTCGTGCCGCAATCGACAAATACCGTATCGTTGGCCGCAATCAATTGCGCCGCCGCCGCGCAGGCCTGGGATTTGGCCTGGGCAAAATGTTCTTTTTCGGCTTCCAGCACGTACGCGCCACCCGCCGGAATGCTTGCCGCATTGACGATGTGGCCGCCCAGATAGGTGAACAAAGCCGGATGCGCCGCCACGTCGCGGCGTACCGTCATTTCTGAAACCCCGAGCAGCGACACGGCCTCGCGCAGATGGATAACGCCTTGCTGATCGAGAGCCTTCGACAACGCTCGCAAACGCTCCGACTTCTGCATCATGGCTGCACTATTCCAAAAAGTTATTATTCCATCGAGGAATTTGATTGGATTATAACAAGTGAGATGGCTGTCCTGGCATCTCATTGCGAGGATTTTTGTGGTCGGGACGACACGGCCGCAGGCCCCTCCGCGGTGGGCCCGATTGGCGGCAACGCGCTAATACAATCCCGCAACCAGCGTTGCGCCGGATGCACGTCGTTGCGCCGATGCCAAGACATCACAAACGATACCGGGTCCAATTCAAGCGGCGGACTCAGGACGGTCAATTGATCGGCACACCCGGACGCGGCCACTACGCCGGCCATCAAGGTTGCGATCAGATCCGATCGCGCCACCAGTATGGGCGCGGCATACATTTGCGGTAGCGTCAGTGCCAAATGCCGTCGTAAACCTTGTTTGGCTAAAGCGACATCCACATGTCCGAAGCGTTCGTTTTCGGGCGACACCAGCAGATGCGACAGACTGAGGAAGGTTTCCAGATTCAACGGCCCGGCCCCAATCGGATGCTCCTTGCGCACGATGCAGACGAATCGTTCGGCAAAAAGCGGCAGGGTCAGAATTCTGCCCGTCGCACTGGTGGCGGGAACCCCGATGGTCAGATCCACCTCGCCGGCATCCAGCATGGCCACGGCGTCGTCACGTGCGGTGAAGCTGCGCACCCGCAGCGTGATGCCCGGCGCCGTAAGTTGTAAATGTTCAAGGAGCTGCGGCAGCAGCACAAACGCCGGATGGTCCGACAAACCCACGGTAAAGCTTGCCGCCGATGAATGCGGATCAAACACCTGGGTGAATTCGAGGGTCCGCTGGATTTCGGCCAAGGCCCGCGCCAGCGGTTCGGCCAGGTCAAGCGCCCGGGGTGTCGGCTGCAAGCCGTGAGGCCCGCGGATGAACAGCTCATCTTTCAGCAGGGTTCTCAGGCGCGACAAAGCGGCGCTCATCGCCGGCTGCGAGCGATAAATACGCGCCCCGGCGCGCGTGACATTACGTTCGGCCATCAGCGCGTCGAATGCGACCAGCAGGTTTAGATCGATGCCATGTAAATCCATGGAATGGATTATTACACATATGATTAATCGATTTTAATTATAACGACTCGCTACTTATACTTTTGTGGCGGGTTCCACTATTTCCACCACAGGACACAGCAAAATGAGCGAATTTCAATCCACAGTACCCGTAACCGGTGTGACACAAGTAGAGCGCCAGGCCATTGAGACGCTTTATCGCGCATTTAGCGAAGGCAAGCCGGAGTTGCTCGATCAAGCCGTCACCTCGGACTGGCAGGACATTCCACTGGCCCCGCACCAGGCACCGGGCCGGGACGGCATGAAGCCGCTGATCCAAGGTTTCGTGGCGGCCTTTCCCGATCTCAAGATCACCCTCCATGAAATCATCGGCGCCCCGGGGCGCGCGGCAGTTCGCGCCGAAATCAGCGGGACTCATCTCGGCGAATGGTTTGGCGTCGCCCCAAGCGGCAAGGCGTTCCATATGCCGATCCACGAATTCCATTACATCGAGAACGGCCTTATCACCCATACCTGGCATCTTGAAGACTGGTTCGGTTGGCTGTTTCAGGTCGGCGCCTGGCCGATTCACCAAGGCAACCTCAACGGAGACGTCGCATGAATCTGATGAAAGTTGTACGGATCAATGGCTACGGCGCGGCGCATGTTATCGAACAGGTACCAGTTCCGGAAATCAGCGCCGACGAGGTACTGGTACGTGTCAAAGCCGCCAGTCTCAACCCCTTGGATTTGTTGTTGCAGAGCGGCAAACGGCGCGAGATATTTCCCTTGTCCTTTCCTTACACCCTCGGAACGGACTTGGCCGGCACGGTCGAACGCGCCGGTCCGCTTGCCGCACGCTGGCGTCGGGGCGATCAGGTCGTGGCGCGGCTGGCTCCTGGTCGCGGAGGGGCATTGGCGGATTTCGCGGTGGTTCCCGCGGCCTCCTTGGCGCAGGCCGTAAGCTCACCAATAATTCAGACAGGACAAAAGTAGAACTTTCAGGCAGGATTTTGTCGGGAGGTTCGAATGAAGACATCGCGATTTACGGAAAGCCAGATCGTTGGAATTCTCAAAGAGGCGGA